>OCZA010000282.1_pt1 | contig 18245 bp, 20 predicted proteins | sample 1539021 | NCBI WGS metagenome assembly OCZA01 (sample SAMEA2619376, study PRJEB22493) | marine metagenome | biome: marine biome (ENVO:00000447); feature: surface water layer (ENVO:00002042); material: "saline water (ENVO:00002010), including plankton (ENVO:xxxxxxxx)" | depth 5 m | reverse complement strand
ATACCTGCTGGCACAGGTTTTAGTGGGTTTGTTGAAGAATTAGCTTCAGAAGCTGGACCTCATCCTGATATTCTTGCAGAAGAATCAGGTGGGTATAGAAGGGCTCAGAATTTAAGGCCAGACTATACAGTTGACATGCCACAAACACCGATTGTAAGTTCTACTGCTATTCTTGATGATCCAAGTGATGAAGATTTAGAAACTACTAGGAATAGACATGGAATTGATCCTACATCCAGTAATTTTGCTGCTTTTGCAAGGCCAAATGCTGAAAATCAATTTTCTGAAGATCAATTACCTGATCCTGCAGCTTTGGAAGGGTTACAAGAGGAAGGACTTCTTTCTGATGAATAAAGGCTATTCTCATCTTCAGTTACTAGAATGCTATTTTAAATTTTAATTAATGATTAAGCCTGACATTGTTCCTAAAAGAAAACTACCTCGTTACGGGTTTCATTTTTATAATGAAAAACTTAATGGAAGAATGGCCATGATTGGTTTTATAGCACTTATTCTTACTGAATTATTTTTAAAACATGGATTATTATTATGGTGATAGTCCCAATTAAATCAGTTTATTAATAAATTGAAGAATCTTCTTGGATGTAGTGTTAAAGATCTAGAAAACATAGCTTTGAATTATGGTCAAGCTGCTTTTAGAGGACGTCAAATTTATAGTTGGCTTTATAACTATAAAAATAGGTCTAAAAGTATTGATGAAATTAATGTCTTGCCATTAAATTTTAGAAATCAATTAAAAAAGGAAGGTTTTTTATTTGGAGAATTAATCTTAAAAGAAAAGTATTTAGCAAATGATGGAACCTTAAAGTTGTTATTAAATACTAGAGATAATGAAAGTGTTGAGTGCGTTGGTATTCCAACTGAGAAAAGATTAACTGCATGCCTATCAAGTCAAGTAGGATGCCCAATGGATTGTAAATTCTGTGCTACTGGTAAAGAAGGATTAAAAAGATCTTTAAAAGTAAGTGAAATACTCGATCAAATTTTATTTATTGAAAATGAAATGAATCAGAAAGTATCTAATATTGTTTTTATGGGAATGGGTGAGCCCTTGTTAAATATTGATGAGTTACTTCTATCAATTAGATCAATCAATGAGGATTTTGATATTAGTCAGAGAAAGATCACAGTAAGCACTGTCGCTATTCCAAAAATGATAAGTAAATTATCAGAACTGTCTTTTCAAGTTTTGGGTAAATGTCAGTTTACGCTTGCAATAAGTTTGCATGCTTCAAATCAAAAAATAAGAGAAGCTATCATACCGAGTGCAAAAAATTATCATATTAAAAATATTATTGATGATTGCAGAGAATATGTAAGAGAGACTGGCAGAAGAGTGAGTTTCGAATACTTAATGCTCCATGGAGTTAATGATAAATTAGAACATGCTGATGAATTAAGTAATCTAATAAAAGGTTTCCAATGCCATGTGAATTTGATTCAATATAATCACATTGAGGAAGTTGAATTTAAGCAAACCCCTACAAAAAATGCTCAACTCTTTCAAACCAGACTTTCTAATAGTGGGATTAATGTTAGTTTTCGAAAAAGTAGAGGCTCAGATAGGAATGCAGCATGTGGTCAGTTAAGGCAAAATAACAAGATCAAATAATCATATTTAAAAACTTTTTATTAAATTCAACTTAAACACGTTATTATTGATTTAATTCTTTTTTTTATTATTGGGATTTATTAGAACTAAGCTTTTACCTTTTGCAATTGTTAGTTTATTCGGCGTTGCTTTTTTTGCTGTTAGTGCAAGGATTTGGCTACCTGGAGATATGATGTCACCTGCTCCGATTAATTAATCTTTATTATTATTTGATAATGACTAAAAGAAAGGATATTCAAAATGAAAGTTTGGCAGAAATAGCAATAGATCCAGATGTTTTAGCTCAAGAATTATCTGTAGAGCTTGAAATTGATCCTTTAGAACAGATTGATAAAGATGGTTTCTCAAGAGGAACTTTAAATAAAAATTTAGAATGCGATGAAGCCTTAAAATTGCTTAAGGGTGACAGAGAGCAAAGAATACAAGGCTTAAGAATATTTTGTGAATATAGAGATAAAAGATCTTTCCCTCTTTTACTTCCTTTACTTGATCAACCTTGCCCAGTAGAACGAATGAGTGCTGTATATGCATTAGGGAGGAATCCGTTCCCTAGCGCAGTAGAAAAATTAGTCAGTTTATTAGAAACAGACGATAATGCATATGTAAGAAGAGCTACTGCTTGGAGTCTAGCTAATTATGATAATGAAATTGTTTTGAAGCCATTAATAAATTCATTAAAAAATGATGTGGCTTCAGTAAGATTATGGTCATCTAGTTCTCTAGCAGAAATTGGAAGTACTTCATCCTTTAACGCTCAATTAGCGGCTGAACAATTATTAATTAGCTTAAAAATAGATAATGAGCCCGTGGTAAGAAGTAATTGTATATGGTCTTTATGTAGATTGTTTGAAAAATTAAATGAAATTTTGCAAGAGAGTTTTGTTGATGAATGTACAAAAATTGCTCTTTTTGATAAAGAACCTTCAGTTATGGAAGAAGCCAAAACTGCTTTAGATTCAATGGGGATGAAAGGGTTTTATAAATAGAGTTTTATATTTATTAAGTAATCAATATAAAAAAATATATTTTAATTAACTTGTACCAACTGAAACAATTATTTTTCGTTATCGTATATAAAGTATTAGTACTTAGTACTTGATTTTAATGCCCCAGAGAACATTAAGATTCAAAATTCATCAAGATGGAAGAGTTGAAGAAACCGTTGAAGGATTCAACGGTAATGCATGTAATAGTGCAACAAAAAATATTGAAGATGCTCTTGGCGAAGTAAAAGTCAAGAATAAAACTTCAGAGGCGTTTATCTCTAACCAAAGCGAAAAATCAAATCAAATTAACAACGAATCTAATGTCACATTTTAGTACTATCAAGACTCAACTTAAGGAAGTAAAACCCCTTATTAAAGCTTTAGATCAACTCGGTTACGTAGTAAATCACGAAACAAAGTTTGTCAAAGGCTACAGAGGACAATTTACAGCAGTTGATATAAGCATGGATTTACCAAGCGAAACTAAAGTTGGATTCAAATGGGATAATAACTCTAACTCATATGAATTAGTTACTGATCTCGACCTTTGGAAGTTTGATTTACCGGTTGAAAGGTTTATTTCAAAAGTTACTCAAATGTATGCTTACCATACAATTATTTCTAAAACAGAAGAGGACGGATACCAAATAGTTGAGCAAAAAAACAAAAATGATGGATCTATCGAATTGGTTCTAACTAAGTGGGAAAGTTAATAATTGGATAGTAATTCCTTAAGTGCAATTGATAATTATTTTGAAACTAAAGAACTAACAGGTTATGAGCCTGTCCTTGGAGGAGAATTAACTGAAAAAGCAGTTTGGGTTGATGAAAGTAGATGTATAGGTTGTAGATATTGTGCTCATGTAGCTACTAATACTTTTATAGTTGATGATGATTATGGTCGGAGTAGAGCAATAAGACAAGATGGAGATAATCTTGAAACGGTGCAAGAAGCTATTGATACTTGTCCAGTGGATTGTATTCATTGGGTTGAATTTGGAAACTTAGAAGATCTAGAAAATAGTCTTGATAGGGATATGTTTCAATCTCTGGGAAAACTACCAAGAATGAATAAGCATTAATTTCTAATGGAGTTGCCTTGTCGCAGATTTGGTAGAACCAATCTAAACATGCCTGTTTTATCCTTAGGAGGTATGAGATTCCAAAAAAGTTGGGATGAATTAAAATTTTCAGAGATTTCACGAAAAGAACAGAATAAAGTTGAAAATATATTGAATCTTGCAAATAAATTTGGTTTTAATCACATAGAGACAGCTAAGTATTATGGGACTTCAGAAATACAGTTAGGTATGGGTTTCAAGAGTATTAAAAAAATACCAAAAATCATTCAAACAAAAATCCCTCCTAATCGTGATCCTAAATTATTCGAAGCAGAACTTTTGAAAAGCTTTGAAAAATTGCAAGTAAAGAAAATTGATTTATTAGCAATTCATGGCATCAATACACCTGAGCATCTTCATCAATCTGTAAAAGATGGAGGCTGTATTGATATTTTAAAAAAATTCCAAAAAGAAAATTTAATTGGATATATAGGATTTTCGACTCATGGAGAATTATCTCTTATAGAAAAAGCGATATCTACAAATTTCTTTGATTATATTAATTTGCACTGGTATTTCATCAATCAAACGAATTCCAAGTTAATTGAGTTGGCTCATAAATATGATCTTGGAGTTTTTATAATAAGTCCTACCGATAAAGGCGGACATCTTCACACTCCATCAACAAAAATTTTGGAACTTTGTAGCCCTTTACACCCAATAGTATTTAACGATCTTTTTTGCTTAAGGAACAAAAATGTTCATACAATTAGCGTCGGGATAGCGAAAGAGCAAGACTTTAATTTACATTTAGAAGCAGTTTCATTATTGTCAGAATCTGATCATTATATTCCTAAAATACTAAATAGATTACAAGAGGAATCAATAAATTCATTAGGTATAGAGTGGTATAAAAGTTGGGATAAAAATTTACCAAATTGGAAAAATACACCAGGAGGAATAAATATTCCGGTTCTTCTCTGGCTCGCGAATTTAATAGATTCCTTTGATTTAGAAGAATTTGCAAAATCTAGATACCAATTACTTGGTAATGGAAGTCATTGGTTTCCAGGCAATAATGCAAATTTGTTAGATGTTGATGTATGCGAAAGTCAATTATTAAAAGTTTTAGAAAGGCATATAAAACCCAAAAAGGTTATAAAGAAATTAAGAGTCCTAAAAGACAAGTTTGGGGACAAATCATTATCAAGATTATCAAAGAATTAACCTTTGAGTGGATATTTTTCAGCCTTGCCAATACTTCTAGGATAAATATCAGGGCAAGATGCTTTTGGCTCAATAAAAATAGCATTACGTATCCCTTTTTCTCTGGGAAGAAAATTACTTTTAATTTCTAAGATTTGCCCTTCTAATACGTTTAATGTATTTTCTAAATTTTTATTATCTTCATTGGTCCACTTCCCACAATATAAAATACCTAATCCGTTTGATTTCAACATAGGTAATATATATTCAGAAACTGTTGAAGGATTACTAACTGCTCTTGCTGTAGCAATATTAAAGCCATTTTTAAATGAAGATTGACGGCCAATGTTTTCAATACGATCATTTATTACAAATATATCGTTTTTGAATTTAATACTTTTGATAATTTCTTTTAGTGAATCTGTTTTTTTTTTAGAGGAATCCACTAGATATATTTCTGAATTAGGATGTGTTATCGCATAGGCAAATCCTGGGAAACCACAACCTGATCCAATATCAATAAATTTTTTATTATCAAAAATTTTATTTGTATTTTCTTTAAATGTCCAAAGGCTGTCATAGACTTGTGATATCCAGTAATCATCTCCTTCAATTAATCTAGTTAAGTTAGTTTTATAATTTAGTTCTTGGATTTTTATCTGTAATTCTCTAAACATTATTATTTCCTCTTCAGTTAATAAATTGAGAAGTTCATTAGGGATACTTTCTTTTTTCATTGAGTTTTAAGTAGTTTCTTCTTCTCGATAATTAAAAATATTCAATTTTATCAAAATTGACTAGAATATTTTTAATGATAATTAAATTTTTTTGAAAGGCGAGATAACTTATTATAAGATTTTAGGCGTTAATGAAAATGCCTCAAATAACGAATTAAGAAAAGCTTTTTGTAAACTCTCGATAGAATTACATCCTGATACGACTTCCTTAGAATTAGAAGATGCAAAAAATAAATTTCAAAAAGTATTAGAGGCCTATGAAAATTTAAATAATTCTAATTTGAGGAAAATTTATGATGAAAAATTACAAGTAAATTCTAAAAAACCAAATAAAACAAATTTAAATGTCTTGAATCCTTTAGTAATGGATGCTAATAATCAGCAGTTAGTAGGTAATAGGAGACCATTTTCAAATGGAGAAATGTTCTCATTATTTTTGTTGATTATTATTATTTTGATAAGTTTATTTTTAGCTATCTTAATCGCTTCTTTTGCTGGCAAAGAAATACAGTCAATTCCAACTTGGCTTTTGAGATAATAATTTAAAGAAATTCTGTGATCCCATCTGACACCCCAATTAATCAACATTCACTTCAATCATTAGAATTATGGTTAAAAGATTTAGGTGCAACTAAAGATATTGATAATCCGTCTAAATGGTATTTGTTACTTTCTAATTGGAATGCAACTATTATTTTTGAACAAGAAGATTTAAGTGTTGTCTGGGAGAGTGGAGGTAAATTAACTAAAAGACTATTTTCTTATTGTATTAATAGAGAAGATATAGAAAATGCTATTTTACAGGGGCCTTAATTTTGTTTTTAAAGATCGCTTAAAATTTCAAAAATAATTCTGTAACTTTTTTCTAACTGTTTGTCTGTAATACAAAGAGGGGGTAATAGATAGATAACATTACCAAGTGGCCTAATAAATAAACCTTTTTTAATTGATAATGCTTTTATCCTTTTGCCAACATTGTTTAGATAACCTTCATTTTTACCTATTTCAATATCAAATGCGGCGATAGTTCCTGTGACTCTTATGTTTTTTACAAATGGTAATTTTTTAATTTTCTTTAGATGGGAAAGGTGCTTTTCCTCAAAAGAAAGATATTTTATTGGATCTTTTTCTAATAAGTCAAGGCTCGCATTAGCTGCAGCACACCCTAAAGGGTTTGCAGTGAAGCTATGACCATGCCAAAAAGTTTTTTTAGGAGAATCGCTAATAAAAGATTGGAAAATTGTCTCTTTAGCTAATGTGATTCCCATAGGTAGGAATCCTCCCGTTAAACCCTTTGAAATAGAAATTAGATCAGGAATTATATTTGCCTTTTGAAATGCAAAGAGACTTCCACATCGCCCAAATCCAGTTAATACTTCATCAGCTATTAATAAAGAATTATTATTTTTTACTACTTCTGAAACTTGTCTGATAAATTCAGGCCTAACCATATTCATTCCTCCCGCACCCTGTACTAATGGTTCAAGAATGACAGCTACAGTGGGCTTTTTAAGAAGTTTAGTTAATATTTGAATCGCGTTATTCTCTTTTATTTCAACCTCTTCATCATTTATCCAAGTTGAAGGCCATGGGGCCCTTTTAACAGGGAACATTAGATTATCAAAATTCTCATTGAAAATATTTCTTTCCCCTAAAGCCATTGCTCCAAATGTATCACCATGATAAGCCCCATCAAAAGCAATTATTTGGTTTCTTGTTTCACCTTGATTTTGCCAAGATTGATAGGCAATTTTTAAAGCTACTTCTACAGCGGTAGATCCATTATCAGAAAAAAATAGTCGTTCTAATTTTGTTAAGCCACTGAGTCTCTCTGCTAATATTTGAGCCTGTGGATGTAAGAAGTCGGCGAATATAACTTGTTCTAGAGTCTTGGCTTGATGATAAATGGCATCTGCTATGTAATCGTTACTATGACCATGTAGAGTAACCCACCAACTACTTATTCCATCAATGAGTTCTTGTTTTGGATTTTTAGTATAAATTAAAGCATTTTTCCCATGAGTAACTTCTAATTGAGGCTTGCTATTTATAATCTGCGTAAAAGGCGGCCATATATTAGGATGCCAATCTTGATTAGGATTTTTTAAAACTGGAGATTTCATTTATTATTTTTTTTGATTTAATAAGGTGATCAATTTATTTTTAATATTGAGCTCTTCCCAAAGTATATCTAAATTATTAGAGTCAATTTTCTGGATATATGGAAATTCAGCAATAATAGGAAGACTACTAAATTCAGTTAATGTTTTTGGATTATCTAAGTGTTTTTTTCCGTTTATAACTAGACCTAGAATTTTAATATTTCTTTTTCTTAATGCCTCAATACTAAGAAGAGTGTGATTAAGAGTCCCAAGGCCGCTCTTGCATACAAGTATTACAGGGATATCCCATTTCTTGATTTGATCTATTTGCAAATAATTTCTTGTAATTGGGACCATTAAGCCCCCCGCTGTTTCTACAATTAATGACCCATCGATATTTGGTAAATTTAATAGCTGAAAGTTTATAACTTTTTGATCTATTTCTGAAGCCCAATGAGGAGAAACAGGTTCTCTAAAGATATAAGCTTCATTGATTATTTTCGCTTTGTTCACTTTTGTAAGTCGTGCAACAGCTTGACTATCAGTCTCTGACTCAATTCCACTTTGAATAGGCTTCCAGTAAAAAGAATTTAATCCTCTTACAAAAAAAGAACTAATTAATGTCTTTCCGATATCAGTATCTGTCCCACAAATAACAAATTGGGATTTATTCTTTATAGCGCTCATGATTTTTTTAATATTTCAATATTAATTTCCCATGTAAGGTTAACTGAATTAGTTGCCGTCTTAGGCCAAAACTTTTGTATTGCTTTTAATTCACATACTTTATTACGTTTACACTTGGTTGATTGAGCTCCCACGTTTACTATGCTTCTGAAAAGTTTATAAACATCTGGAAAGTTTTCTATATATGAGTATTTATTTGAGAAGAATATTTCGTCAGAGTTGAAACTTTTGACTATATTTTTTGAAACAGGGAAAGTTAGGCCACTATATTCAATATTAGTTTCTAAGCAAGTTTGCTTCCATTCCGGGAATGAATTTATTGTGGGATATGAAATTATTAAATAACCACCAGATCTTAATTTGTTAAACCAATCTCTTATTATTTTTTCGGGATTGTCTAACCAGTGTATACAAAAGTTAGATGTCATTAGAGGACAGTTTCTAATTGATGGAGGTAAACCATTATTTAAATCCCATAAAATCTTTTTACTAGAGTCTTTATTTTGAAGAAGCATTTTTTTGCTGAAATCAATTCGGGTAATATTTTTTGTAGAAAATTCTTTTTCTATTTCATCAGCTAATAAGCCAGTTCCTGAACCAAGATCTATCCATTCACCTTTTTGAATATTTAGATCTTTTAAGAAAGAAACAATCTTTTCAGCAAAATGTTTTTGAATATTTGAATAACTTAAATAATTTGCTGAAGCATTATTAAAATTATTTTTAACTGTTTCATTCCAGATTTTATTTTTCATATTTATTATCCAGAGTTCTTTTGATGATTTGGTAAAAATTTAAATTAGTTAGACAATGCCCTTGATTATCTAATTCAATTAAAGTTGGCTTTTTAGTTAATGTTTTTTTTAATAATTCAATAAAGTCATCACTTGAATCTTGGTCAAGAATTAAATCGTTTTTAGAATTTATAATGATGACATTGCAATTTTTCTCAAAAGACTTTAAAGAATTTTTATCTGTATAAAGTTTTTTAAGGTCACTTAATAGAAGATTATTATTTAAATTCTCTAAGTTTTTATAAAACATAGTTTGGAAATTAATGCTCATATTATTGGGCAAAAAAGATCTACGTATAAATTCTTTTAACATAACCTCTGCTTCAAATAACATTATTTTTTTTTCCATTCTCTTAAGAGATCTGTAAATTAAATTTCTTTTTTTGCTTGAAGGAAGAAAGTTATTAAATGAATTTATAAAGACAACATGGGATGCTTCATCTAAAAGATTTTCTTGAATTAAATGGAAACCTAAAGAGTGACATAAAATCATCTTGATTTGATCGTTCAAATTGTTTTGTATCCATTTTGCTTGATTGATATTTTTTGAAAAATATCCTCTTTCATTATCTTGCCAATGCCATCCATTTTTTTGAAATTCAACTTTATAATTATCCCAGAAACTTTGATCTAACCCCCAACCATGCTGAGTAATAACTTGTTTCATTTGAAGGTTTTTAAAACAGAAATAAAATTATTAAGTATGTCTAGATTTAAATCTCTTCTAATTGTTAGCCTTATTCTTGATTCGTTCACAGGAACAGTAGGTGGTCTAATAGCAATAGCTAAAAAACCGTTTTTTTCAAGATGTTTTTGTAGAAGGATTGCCTTTTCTTCTTGTCCGACGATTATAGATAAGATTTGAGATTCTCCCTTAACTGGGTAACTTAAATTTCGAAGAATTTCTTTTTTCCATTTTTGAGAAGACATCAATAAATTAATACCCCATTCGTTATTGTTTTTGATTTTTTGAAGCGATTTAAGTGCACCTGCAGATAAAGCTGGGGAAAGAGCAGTTGTATATCTAAATGCTCCACTCGTTTGAATAAGGTGTTCACCAATTTTTGAGTTACAAGCTATAAAAGCCCCACCGCTACCAAACGATTTGCCAAAGGTTCCAGTAAGCATAGTTATTTCATCAGATAAATCAAAACTTAAACCTTTCCCTTCAGTCCCTAAAATCCCAATAGCATGAGCTTCGTCGACTAATAATTCAACATTATACCTTTTACAAATTCCAGCAATTTCTTTGAGAGGAGCAATTGAACCTTCCATACTGTAAAGGGATTCAACAATTATAAGAATGGACTTTTGCGATGAATTGAATTTAAGAATTTTATTTTCTAAGTCTTTTAGATCATTATGTTCGAATCTTACTAGTTTTGATCCGGCAGCTTTTACTCCAACTAATAAAGAATTATGAATAAATTTATCTGCAATTACAATACTATTTCTGTTAGCTAAACCTTGCACGGCAGCAATATTAGCTTGGAAACCGCTAGGAAATAAAAGCACTTTTTCCTGATTAAGCCATTCTGCAAGTTGTGTCTCTAATAATTTATGTATTGGTCTTGAGCCCGTTATGAATCTCGAACTGCCTGAACCAAGACCTTCAGATAAGCTTATTTCATAAGAGGCTTTTATTACATCATTATCTCTACTTAATCCAAAATAATCATTACTACATAAGTCAATAAAGTTATTTTTAACTTTCTTTGGATTTACACCTTGAAGTTCATATGGCTTTTGACCTAATGTGAATGTTTTTAATTTACGAAGTCTATTTTTTGGGATTTTTACTTTATTCATTTTTAAACAATTTCAACTAATTGATTTTTATAAAATGATCTAGATTTACTATTAAAGTGTGCAAGGTGGTTATTGTTTATTAATATCTATATAGATCATATCTTAAGAAGTTAACTCCTCCCCTCTTCAATCACAATTATTGCTTAATTTAGAGGAATATTTCCCATTCCCACTAGATCCCTTTCAAATAGAGGCAATAAAAGCTATTAATAGTGGAAATTCTGTTGTTTTAACTGCTCCAACTGGCTCAGGTAAAACATTAATCGGTGAATTTGCTATTTATAGAGGCTTATCCCATGAAAGTAGAGTTTTTTATACAACCCCTTTAAAAGCTTTATCAAATCAAAAGTTTAGAGATTTTATTAATCAATTTGGAGAGAAGAAAGTAGGTCTCTTAACTGGAGATATTAGTATCAATAGAGATGCTCCAATCTTAGTAATGACTACTGAGATTTTTAGGAATATGCTCTATGGAGAATTTGAAGAATTTGATGACCCATTGGTAAATCTGGAATCTGTAATTCTTGATGAATGTCATTATATGAATGATCCTCAAAGGGGGACAGTTTGGGAAGAAACAATAATTCATTGTCCAAGTAGAGCTCAGATAATAGCTTTATCAGCAACTATCTCTAATGCAGACCAACTTCAAAATTGGATAGAAAAAGTTCATGGTCCTACAGTACTTGTGAACAGTAATAAAAGACCAGTTCCATTAGATTTTATTTTCTGTAGTGCCAAGGGACTTCATCCTCTTTTGAATAATAAGGGTAATGGGATTCATCCAAATTGTAAGATTTGGAGAGCACCAAAAGGGCAAAAAAAGAAAGGTAAAGTAGGAAGAATAATGCAACCAAAGGCTCCTCCGATTGCCTTTGTAGTCTCTAAACTTGCAGAGAGAAATATGTTACCAGCTATCTATTTTATTTTTAGTAGAAGAGGTTGTGACAAGGCTGTTGAGTATATAAAAGATTTATCTTTAGTAAGTTATTCAGAAGCAAATTTGATATCTCAAAGATTAGATGTTTATCTAAAAAATAATGAAGAGGGTATAAAAGATAAATTTCATTGTGAAGCTCTTAAACGAGGTATAGCTTCACACCATGCTGGTTTGCTTCCAGCATGGAAAGAGTTAGTAGAGGAACTATTTCAGCAAGGATTGATAAAAGTTGTTTTTGCAACTGAAACTTTAGCTGCGGGTATTAATATGCCTGCAAGAACAACAGTAATTTCAACATTATCAAAAAGGACTGATGAAGGACATAGATTATTATTTAGTAGTGAATTCTTGCAGATGTCAGGAAGAGCTGGAAGAAGAGGAAAGGATTTGCAGGGATATGTTGTAACCTTACAAACTAGATTTGAGGGAGCAAAAGAAGCTAGTACCTTGGCTATTAGTGAACCAAATCCACTAGTTAGTCAGTTCACACCAAGCTATGGAATGGTTCTTAATCTTTTGCAAAATTATAGTTTAGATAAATCTCGAGAATTAATAAAAAGAAGTTTTGGGAGCTTTTTATATTTAGGAGAATCTTCAGAAGAGACGGCTATTCTTGATAATTTAGAAAGAGATTTAAAAGAACTAAAAAAAATAACTTCCAATATTTCATGGCAAGATTTCGATTCATACGAAAAGTTGAAAAGTCGTTTAAAAGAAGAAAGAAGATTGTTGAGGATATTAGAAAAACAAGCAGCTGAAAAATTATCAGAAGAAATTACTAGTGCACTTACCTTTATTAAAGATGGAAGTTTAATTTCCATAAAAGCCCCTCAAATAAATAGAAAAGTTGTTCCAGCTTTAATTTGTAAAAAAATATATGAATCAAAAAAAATTAAAAGTTTGCTTTGTTTAACAATTGATAATTTATTTATCCTTATAAAACCTTCTTACATAGTCAATATTTTTCCTGATTTAGAAGAAATTGAAATTTTGAGGCTTGAAGAACCCAAGATGAATTTCTCAGGAGAAGTTGTAAGAGGTGATAATGAATCACAAACTTTTGTAGATAGAATTTTTGATATTTCTGAAAAATATGATTTAAGAACTCCTCAATATGACCTATCAACTGAAGTTTTGGCACAAAAGAAACTAATTACTAATTTGGAAGAAACAATTACTAATCAGCCTGCGCATAAATTTGGTGACTCTAAAAAATTAAAAAGATATAGAAAAAGGATTATCGAGATTGAGCAAGAAATAGTTATGAAAAATAATCTTATGGAAGAAAAAGAAAATCATAACTGGATAAAATTTACTGATTTAATAAAAATTTTGAATCATTTTGGCTGTTTAAATGATTTAGAGCTTACCGAAGTAGGGCAATCAGTTGGTGCAATAAGAAGTGAAAATGAATTATGGGTTGGACTTGTTTTACTTAGTGGATACTTGGATGATTTGGCCCCTCCTGATTTAGCCGCAATCATTCAAGCAATTTGTGTGGATGTAAGAAGACCCAATCTTTGGTGTAATTTTAAGCCTTCCATAAAAGTTATAGATGTTTTTAATGAGTTAGAGAGCCTAAGAAAATTAGTAGCCTCGAAACAAAATAAGTTTAATATTAACACTCCAATTTTTTTAGAAACGGAGTTGACTGGGATAATTTCAGAATGGGCGAGAGGTAAAAAATGGAAAGAACTAATTTTTAATACTTCTTTAGATGAGGGGGATGTTGTAAGGATCTTAAGAAGGTCTATGGATGTTTTATCACAAATTCAATATTGCGTAGGAGTAAGTAATAAACTAAAAAATAAAGCAAAGTTAGCCTTAAAAGCTATAAATAGATTTCCTGTTTCTGAATCGAATGATTTGTTAAAAGTCTCTGATAATATTAATCCAGCAACGAAAAGAATTGATAATAATTCCTAAAAGTAGTTCAATTAAATCATTTTATTAGTATTTATAGCATCCTCAAAATCATTAGCAGTTAAGTAACCTAATTTTATTGTTGCTTCTTTTAAGTTAATTGATTCATTAAAGGCAAGATTCGCAATTTCTGCTGCTTTTTCATAACCTATTTTGGGAACCAATGCTGTTACGAGCATTAGTGAATTTTCAAGATTAGTTTTTATAGTTTTTGGGTTGGGTTGTATCCCTTCAACTAATTTTAGTCTGAAGTTACTTATTGCATGATTCAGTAATTTTATACTCGTGAGAATATTAAATCCAATTAGTGGCTTATATTCATTCATTTGTAAAGTGCCGCTGGCATTAGCTATTGATACTGCGTATTCAAAACCCATTACTTGAGTGCATACCATTGATAATGCTTCACATTGGGTTGGATTAACTTTCCCAGGCATGATTGAGCTCCCCGGTTCATTTTGGGGAATTATTAATTCATAAATGCCAGATCTAGGTCCTGAGGACAATATTTTAATATCATTAGAAATCTTAAATAATGCACTTGCTAGGATTTTTATTTGACCCATTACTTGGGCTAATCGATCATGAGATGCCATTAAAGAGAAATGATTCTTTGATTTATAAAAAAATAAACCAGTATATTCTGAAATTGATTTTATAGATTCTTTTGAAAAATCTTTTGGACAATTAATACCTGTACCAACTGCCGTACCACCTAGTGGTAAGAAACATAATTCATCAAGACTGATTATCAGAGCATCTTCAGCGTCCTTTAGTTGTTTTGACCATGCAGAAACTTCTTGACCAAGAGAAATTGGCACTGCATCTTGAAAATGAGTTCTACCTATTTTTATAAGATCTTTCCATTTATTACTCTTACTATCAAGAACCTTAGTAAGTTCCTTTATTGATGGAACTAATTTTTTAATTATTTGAGTAACAACAGATATCTGAATAGCCGCAGGAAAAGTATCATTTGTAGACTGCGATTTATTAACATCATCATTTGGATGAATAGGATGATGACTTCCAAGTTCTGAATTTGTTTTTAATGCAGCAATATTAGATATGACTTCATTGATATTCATATTTGTTTGTGTACCACTACCTGTTTGCCATATTTTTAAAGGGAATTGAGAATCGTGTTTCCCATCAAGTATTTCTGTACAGGCTTCAATAATGAGATCTTTTTTTACATTATTTATTAAACCCAATTTGAAATTAGAAATTGCAGCTGCTCTTTTTATAACCGTAAGTGAATAAATTAATTCAATTGGGATTAACTCCTCACCAATAGAAAAATTTATAATTGATCTCTGCGTTTGGGCTCCCCACAAAGCCTCTGAAGGAACTTTAATCTGTCCCATACTATCTTTTTCAAATCTAAAGTTCTTGGTCATCAAAAAAACTGTGGTTAAACTTCAAATAATATTTAGGGATTTAAATACTTAACTTATCCCATATTACATTTAAATTGTTGAGGTGAATTGAGGGGTCAAAGCATACCTTTAAATCATTCTCAGAAACTAATGTCATTATCTCTTGGTCCCCCTCAATATTTTCCTTGAAATTACCATTCTCATTATTCCAAGCTTGATGAGCACTTTTTTGTACCAAGCTATAAGCCTTTTCCCTAGACATACCCTTTTCAACAAGTAAAAGTAAAACTTTCTGACTAAAAATTACTCCCCCATATATATTTAAATTTTTGAGCATATTGTCCGGATAAACTTTTAAATTATTTATAATTTCTTTCATTTCTCTAAGCATAAAATGTAGGCATATAGATACATCGGGTAACATGATACGCTCATTAGAACTATGGCTAATATCTCTCTCGTGCCAAAGTGGAACATTCTCAAGAGCTGTTACAACATAACTCCTCAAAATTCTAGATAAACCGCTAACCCTTTCACTACGAATAGGGTTTCTTTTGTGAGGCATAGCTGAGCTTCCTTTTTGCCCTTTTGAAAATCCTTCTTCGACTTCTAAAACATCTGTTCTCTGAAGGTTCCTTATCTCAGTAGCAAACCTATCAAGTGAAGCTCCTATCAACGCTATTGTTTGAACATATTCAGCATGTCTATCTCTTGATATAACCTGAGTACTTGCTGTATCTGGTTTTAAACCCAGCAACTCGCAAGTAATTTTTTCTATTTCTGGGTTTGTATTAGCGTAAGTTCCCATTGCTCCACTTATTTGTCCAATGGAAATAGATTCTTTAAGGATTAATAATCTTTTTTTATCTCTTAATATTTCTGCTAACCATCCTGCCAATTTAAATCCAAACGAAATAGGCTCTCCGTGAATTGCATGGGATCTGCCAATCATTAAAGTATTTTTATGCTGTCTTGCTAATGATCTGACCTCATTTTCTAGTTTTTCAATTTCCTCTAATAACAATTCGCAGGAATCTTTTAGCTGTAACGATAGGCCAGTATCAAGGACATCACTGCTAGTCATTCCAACATGAATGTATCTTCCGGAATCTCCAACATATTCATTGATATTTGTTAGAAATGCAATTACATCATGTTTTACTTCTTTCTCGATTTCTTTAATTCTTGATTCTTCAAATTTTGCATTTAAACGAATCTCTTTTAACGCAGCTTCAGGCATTTTTCCAAGAGAACAATTTGCTTCGCATGCTGCAATTTCAACTTTAAGCCAACTCTGGAATTTTGCATTTTCAGTCCAGATTCTTCCCATTTCGGGTAATGTGTAACGTTCAATCACAATTTTTAAACATCTTCAATTTAAACTTTATAACTAAAATCTCATAATTGCTCTATACGTAAAAGTTCTACTTGCCATTGAACATATTTGTATAAGTATTATTGTCATAAATAAAAGCTTTTGGATTTGTAAATATCAATTCATTTTGAAAAATGTCTAAATCTTGCGATTGGATTATCTTTATAAATAGTAGGTATTTTGTTTTTAATAAAATTTTAAATTAGTATTATGTTTCAAAAATATAATTTGAAAATAGCCAGTAATTATTTTTTAAAGTTACCTTTTTAGAATAAATGATTAAAAAAAGTAGGCTAGATCTTTATCTTATTTACAAAGGTTTATGCGAGACTCGTCAGAAAGCACAGGGGCTAATTCTTGCAGGAAAGGTTAAAGATATCAATGGTAAGATTTTCGATAAACCTGGTCAACAAGTTTTAATAGGAACTGAATTTATTATTGAATCTGAACCTCAATTTGTATCGAGAGGAGGAGAAAAGTTACTGGAGGCTTTCAAAAAACTAAAGATTAATGTGAAAGATAGAGTTTGTATAGATGCAGGAATTTCTACTGGAGGATTTACTGATTGTTTGTTGCAACAAGGGGCGAAAATGGTTTATGGGATAGATGTAGGTTATGGACAAACGGCTTGGAAAATAAGGAAAAATCCAAAAGTGAAACTCTTTGAGAGATCAAATATTAGAAATTTAAAGCCTTTAGATATCTATTCTGAAGAAAGTTTATTACCAAATTTTGTTGTAGCGGATTTATCTTTTATTTCACTAAAGTTAGTTTTACAACCTATTAATAATTTATTATCAGGAGATTTTATAGAGGGAATATTTCTTATTAAACCTCAATTTGAAGTAGGAAAAGATCGAGTAAGTAAAGGGGGTGTTGTAAGAAAGGCTGAATATCATATTGAGGCAATAGAGTCAGTTATTAATGCAGCAGAACAAATGCAATGGAATATCCAAGGTCTAGTAGCTTCGCCATTAGTTGGACCTGCAGGAAATCATGAATATCTAGCTTGGATGTCTAAGGTTGGGATTTCTAATCCAATAATAAATACTAAATTTATAGAAAATTTAGTAAAAGAAACTCTTTAATTAAAGAGCTTCTTCATCGGTATCTCCAGTTCTAATTCTTACAACAGAATCAATAGATGATATAAATATTTTTCCATCTCCAATTTCGCCTGTTTTTGCAGCTTCGGCAATTGCATCTATTACTGAACTTACTTTTTCATTTTCTACTACAACTTCTACTTTAAGTTTCTGAAGAAATTCAACTGTAAATTCTGAACCTCTATACCTTTCTACCTGACCTTTTTGTCTTCCAAATCCCCTGACTTCACTTACAGTCATTCCAACAATTCCAGAATTTACTAATGCAATTTTTACATCTTCCAATTTAAATGGACGTATGATTGCCTCAATTTTCTTCATGTTTTTCTCTTGAATAATTTAATTTTAATTCTTTTTTTGAAAAACATCTAGCATTGAAACTCCAGAAAATGATTTAATCTTTAGACCAGCGCTAATTGCATCCTTAATTAGTAACTTAGAGTTTTCTTTTGAAATAATTACTTGATTATTTGATAATGCCTCCCATTGAGTATCTTCAAAATGCGT
>OCZA010000281.1_pt1 | contig 18246 bp, 16 predicted proteins | sample 1539021 | NCBI WGS metagenome assembly OCZA01 (sample SAMEA2619376, study PRJEB22493) | marine metagenome | biome: marine biome (ENVO:00000447); feature: surface water layer (ENVO:00002042); material: "saline water (ENVO:00002010), including plankton (ENVO:xxxxxxxx)" | depth 5 m | reverse complement strand
TCTAAAAAACATTCTCCTAAGAAAACTAAGGATTCTTCCTTAGAGCCCATTGATACTCTCTCTCCTCCTTTTTGATCAATGGGCGCTTAGGCGGATTCCACCCAAGATAAAATATACTTTGATAATTGATCAACTCCATCATGAGTCTTAGCAGAAAATAGAAGCGGTTCGTTAAGCATTTCTAAATCACTCAATTCTTTTTTGCTTGCATACAAAATATTTAACCCTTTGTTACGGGATAATTTATCGGCTTTGTTCAGCAACAATTGAACTGGAAGCTCATACTGTCGGCACCAGGCTAAAAAATCCAAGTCAGTTTTTTGAAAAGGGTGTCTGATGTCCATGATTAAAATGATGGCCCGCAGCGAATCTCTAGAATTCATATAACCAGTAATCTGTCTGCCCCAGTCTTTTTGCATTTTTTTTGAGGCTTTGGCATAACCATAACCAGGCAAATCAACTAATTTATAATTTGTATCGTTATTAATGCTAAAAAAATTGATGGATTGAGTTCTACCTGGTGTATTCGATGTTTTGGCTAACTTTTTTGAGTTCGCTAATGCATTAATGATGCTTGATTTCCCCGAGTTTGAGCGACCACAAATTGCCACTTCATGGCCAAAATCTTCAGGATAAAGCTTGGCTTCAGGACAGGCTGATAAAAATTCTATATTCAAATAACTACTTTTTCTATTCATCTCTAAAAAAGGGTAAATTCAATTGCTATGGTATATAATTCACGCTCGCATAGCCCGCAATATAGAACAAAATGATTAAAAAATTAATTTTTTCAGCTTTTATTTTACTTCTAGCACCATTTTTTTATGCCGCTTCAGATTCAGGCGCAAGTAAAGTTGCAAAAGCTCCTCTGAGAGGAGATCCAATTTCTGGAGAAGGAAAAGTAATGGTTTGTGCTGGTTGTCACGGAGTTGATGGAAACAGCGTGGTAGGGCAATGGCCCACTTTAGCTGGACAACGAGAAAGCTATTTATTTGACCAACTTGAACACATCAAAGATGGAGAAAGAGTCATAGCTTCAATGATGGGATTACTGGATGCCTATGATTATGATGACCTGAGGGACATGGCAGCATATTACGCTGCACAAAAAGTGAAAGTTGGACAAGCGGACAAGTCTAATTTAGCTCTAGGAGAAAAAATCTATAGAGCAGGGAACCTTGATTCAGGAGTTCCGGCCTGTACAGGCTGTCATGGAGCCAAAGGAAAAGGAATTGAGTCTGCTGGTTATCCAATGCTAAGCGGTCAAAAAGCTGAATATGTGGTTACTTCTCTTGTTGCCTATCAGAATGGCCAAAGAGGTCATGACTCCAAAGGAAAATCAATGCAAGGGATTGCAGCCAGACTTACGTTAGAAGAAATTCAAGCAGTTGCCAATTATGTCTCAGGTCTTTACTAAATTTTTCGCTTTTTCCTTAATTTTTCTTCTTAGCGCTCAGTGCTCCGAAGCTGCAGAAAAATATAAGCCTGGTAGACACTTCGAAGTATTATCTGAGCCAGTTCTAACAAGAGACAATTCAAGAGTTGAGGTGGTAGAGTTTTTTTGGTTCGGATGCGGACATTGCTTCACTTTGGAAGCTCTTCTTAATGATTGGAAAAAAGAATTACCTAGTTCAGTAGATTTTTATCGGTACCCAGTCATTTGGAATAAAATGGTAGAAACTCATGCAAAATTATTTTTCATAGCTGAGGCTTTGAACAAACCAGAAATTGTTAATGGTGTTTTCAATGCAATTCACATTCGACAAAAAATGTTAGCCTCAGACAAAGAAATTATTCCTTTTCTAAAGACTTATGGAGTTTCAGAGGACCAGTACAACCAATTGAGCAATTCTTTTGGTTTAAAAAATAATATAAAAAAAGCCGATCTTTTTAGTGAAAAATACGGTATAAAAGGCGTCCCAACTTTTATTGTTAATGGTAAGTATGCTGTTTCTGGAAATCGTGAGATTGGAACAAAGGATTTACTCAATGTAGTTGATTTTTTAATAGCTAAAGAAAGAAAAAAATAAATGAGTAAATACAAGTCGAACCTGTTTATTCCGGGGCACACGCTTGACAGATTGGAGCGTGGATTGAATAGTAATGCCGACGCATTGATTATAGATCTTGAAGATGGCTGTCCAGCTGATCAGAAGGTTTTAGCTAGAGAAGAGCTGATAAATCTTTTAAAAGAAAATGCATTTACAAAACCAGTTTTCATAAGAGTTAACGATGCAATGGAAGCCATCGGAAGAGAAGATATTGACGCCATTTCACCTTATCAGGATCAGATCGAAGCAATTATTCTCCCAAAAACACAAAGTTTTGATTTCCTAGCAACTTTAGCGCCAATGATAGATTTCTCAAATAAATTGGTTCCTCTAATTGAAACTCCGCGAGCAATAGACACAGTAACTCAAATAGCTGCTTTCAAAGATGTAGTAGGCTTATTTTTTGGTGCTGCAGACTCTTCTGCTAGCTTAGGATGTAAGCTTGCTTGGGAACCTCTTTTGTACGCAAGACAGAAAGTCGTTCTAGCTGCTGCAATGTACAATTTATTTACTATTGATGCGCCGTTCTTTTATATGGATGACAAAGAAGGTTTAAAAAAAGAAGCAGAGGCAGTTAAAAACTTAGGCTTTACAGGAAAAGCTGCCATTCACCCTGATCAAATTGATTTTATAAATGAATCATTTGCTCCTACATCTGAAGAAATTGCTGAAGGAAAAAAAGTGCTCGAGGAATATCAAAAATCTGGCGGTGGAGCAGTTAAGATTGACGGCCAAATGGTTGATGAGCCAATTGCTGAAGCAATGAGACTCAAAATTTCTCTTGGAGAAGAAGAAAACGAAGACTAAATTTTATGTCGTCACCCCTTAAAGGAATAAAGATTCTTGATTTAACGCATATGTTAGCCGGACCCTATGGAACTATGGTCTTGGCCGATCTTGGAGCTGAGATCATTAAAATTGAACCTCCTTTAAAAGGAGAGATAACAAGAAATCTTTTAAAAAATGATCCGGATTATTCTGTCGATGGCGTAGGTGCATATCACTTGACGCTGGGAAGAAATAAAAAAAGTTTAACTTTGGATTTAAAATCTGAGCCAGGAAAAAATATTTTTTATCAGTTGGTTAAGAAAGTTGATGTAGTGATAGATAATTTTAGCTCGGGCGTTACCAAGAGACTGAAAATCGATCATGAGACTTTAAAGAAACACAATGAAAAAATAATCTCTTGTTCAATTAGCGGCTTCGGAGAAGATGCGGAGTCAAATAGACCCGCTTACGACAATGTCATTCAAGGTGTCAGCGGATTAATGTCTTTAACTGGCTTAGATCAAGACCATCCAGTTAAATCTGGAGTTCCAATTAGTGATCTATCTACAGGACTTTTTGCCATCATTGGTATTTTGACTGCGCTCAGAAAAAAAGATGCAACTGGGATAGGTGAGAAAATTGATATTTCTATGTTGGATTGTCAGGCAAGTTTATTGAATTACATAGCCACTATGCATTTAATTTCTGGAAAAGATCCTCAACCAATTGGAAATGAACATCCAGTTCATGCCCCATTTAATTCATACAAAACAGCTGATGGTTTTATAATTTTGAGTGTCGTACATGAAGATTTTTGGCCAAATCTTGTTAAGGCTCTAGACTTAAAAGAATTGAAAGATGAAAAATATCAGTCCGTCGATGGAAGATCAAAAGAAAGAACTAAAATAGATTCTATTTTACAAGAAATATTCATTACTAATTCGACAGAGCATTGGCTTAAGATATTAAACGATCATCGAGTCCCGTGCGGTCCGGTAAATAAGCTATCCGAGGTTTTTAAAGATCCTGATCTAATTAAAAGAGATATGGTTGCCGAAGTGAAACAGCCTTCTGGTGAGATAGTCAAGATGCCTGGTAACCCAGTCAAAATAGGAGATAACAAAACGGAATATAAGAGTTCTCCTGAATTAGGCGAACACTCTGCAGAAATTCTCAACACTTGGTTAGGCATGACCGAAGAACAGATAGCAGAGCTAAAAGAAGAAAATATTATTTAATAATAACTGGGACTACCTCTATAATGCTTTCACAAATGTCAGTACTAAGTAAATTTTTGATATTAATTACGCTTTTTTCCACTTTTGCGGTTTCATCCGATATGCGCGAATCAGCAATCGAAGAAAGAACTAAGCCTATGGGTTCAATTTGTTTGAAAGGCGATGGCTGTGGAATTTCAAGCGCCGGCCCTGGCTATAAAGTTAATCCTCTAGCTGTTATGACGGGAGCACCTGCTGAAGTAAGCTCTAATAAAATTGCACTTTCTGAAGGTCCTGAACATGAAGTAAAAATGCTAAATTCAGGGGCAGACGGAATAATGGTATTTGAACCGGCTGTGATAAAAATCTCCAAAGGAGACACAGTTAACTTTAGGGCAGTTGATATGTCCCATAATTCTGCTTCTCTTGATGGGATGATTCCTGCTGGAGCTGAATCTTGGAATGGAGCTTTAAGCCAAGATATAAGCATCACTTTTACTGAAGAAGGTGTTTATGTTTATCAATGTACACCTCATGCAATGATGGCTATGGTTGGTGTTATTCAAGTTGGTGAAGCAATCAACTTAGATACAGTGAAAGCTGAAGCGAGCCAGAAAAAATCTATTTTTGTCTCCAATACTGATCGTTTGGATGAGTATTTATCAAGGCTTTAAAAAGCGGCAATAGTAGACTCAAGATCTTTCCAATCTTTTACTTCTGGCACATGACACTTTCCGTCAGGCCAAGAATTATCTAAGGCATTTAACCAGATGGCTTTGAAGCCAACATTAAGGGCTCCTTGCACATCATTTACAGGGTGATCTCCGACATGACATATTTCATTAGCTTTAAGTTTTGTAATCGACATTGCCTCTTCAAACATTTTTGCTCCTGGCTTGCTGTCATTAACCATCTCCGCATTCAAATAAAAATCAAATAAATGATCAATACCTAAAGTTTTAATACTGGCATTTCCATTAGTTAAAACTCCTAATTTAAAATTGCCTTTTAGTTTTTTTAAAACTTCCAAAACGTTATCAAAATAAGTTACTTTATGACGTTCATCTAAAAAAATCTCAAAGGCTTCTTCAGAATCTTTTGAAGCGGAGGAAAGATCGACTCCATTTTCAACAAGCAACGTCTCGATAACTTTTTTTCTTAATTCAGATAATCTATTTGCTAAGGAGGGCTCAGCTTTAATTAGCGTTTGCCACATTTCTCTTTCCTTGCTACTAAAAAGAATTCCTTCCATTTGGGGATGCTTCTCGATAAGCCAATCGTTAGAAAGTTTATGAGAATTCATTATGACGTCATAGAGAGGCCATAATGTATCGTCTAAATCAAATGTAACTGCTTTAATTGTCATATTATTTCTTGGCATGAGGATGGCTTTTGTCATAAACCTTTGCCAAATGCTGAAAATCTAATTTTGTATAAATTTGAGTAGTTGATAAATTAGCATGGCCAAGAAGTTCTTGTACAGCTCTTAAATCACCACTGGATTCTAAAATATGAGAAGCAAAAGAGTGCCTCAACATATGTGGATGAATATACGGAAGACCCATTTTACTACTCATTTTTTTTAAGCCATTTTGAACAGACCTTTGACTTAATCTTTTTCCTAAATTATTGATAAATATGGCTCTCTCATTGCTTTCAGCACGAGCATCGCGATGTTGAAACCAAATTTTAATTGCTTCTATAGCTTTCGAACCAACGGGCACCTCTCTTTCTTTTTGTCCCTTTCCTAAAACTCTACACATTTGACCCTCAATAGAGAGGTCGTTTATGTCCAACTGGCACAATTCTGAAAGCCTTAATCCAGAAGAATATAATAATTCAGCGATGGCTTTGTCTCTATAATCTCCCCAAGTTTTGGGCTCAAACTGCAATAGTTTATTGACCATATCTGTATCTAAAGCCTTTGGCAAAAGGGAATTCAATTTAGGTGCCGAGATACCCAGAATGGGATTTTCTTTTGTTAATCCTTCTAAGCTGAGATATTTATAAAAACTTCTAAGCGAAGACAAAATTCGAGCAATACTTCTAGGGCTCAGTCCTTGTCGCCTATAGGCTCCGATAAAATTTCTAATATCTGCTTGCTTAAAATCCGACCATGAAGAAAATTTTTTTTCTAAAAGAAAGTTATTAAATTTTAGTAAGTCATTTTCATAACTTTTTATAGTATGTCCGGAATAGTTTTTGGCGCTTTTAAGATAGTTTAAAAAGTTATCAATGTCTTTATGCATCAGTTTTACCAAGTAACGAATCAATTTGATGACTTATTACGGACAAGACAAATTCTAAAAATAGAGTTTCACTGTCCTTAGAAAACTTACCTTTTCTTGAGCTTCCCAAAGCTAAAGTTCCTGCAATTTTGTCACTGGATAATTTACAGATTGCGCCTTCTTCAATCATTGCCTTGCTTCCAAAGACCAAAGCAGAAAGCTCGTGCTTTAAACCACCTAAATAAATTGTATTTTCTTTAAACAGATTTGAAAATACAGGAGTAGCTATTTCTGGTGAGATAATTCTTTCGGCAGATAGTTCAAAGAGATCTTCTTGAGTAAAGAAAAATAGTTTACATTTTTCTGTACCAAATTCTTTTTTAAAAAAAAGTTCTACTTGATCACTAAGAGTATCTAAATTTCTTGCTTTAAGAATTACCAAAATTAATTTTTGAACTTTGATAAATAATTTTTGATTAAATTCAGCATTAATAAGAAATTCACTTAATTTGGAATTAGTTACCTGACTTTTCTTTTTAATTATTTCAACTTGTTTTTCAATTAAGGATGTTGCACCTCCACTTTCGTGTTTTATTTCCAATTCTTCCAATGCATTAGGATTTTTTAAAAAAAAGTCTGGGTTTTCGCTCAAAAATTTAATAACTTCATTTTCGGATATTTTTTTACTAAATATACTCATAGATCTAATGTTACTGCTTTCGCTCTATAGTTCGCATCACCAGTCAGTGATACTCTTCCTAAAGTTAAATCAGTTTCAGTTTCCAAGAAACCATTATTAAAATTTACTTTAATTTTTTCGTTCAAATTTTTTGTTTTTCTCCCAATTATTGCAGCAGCACAAGCGCCACTTCCACAAGCTTGAGTTTCTCCAACACCTCTCTCTACTACTCTTAAATTAATTTCAGAATCATTTATGCAATTAGCAAAACCTACATTGACTCCATGCTTAAAAATACCACTGTTTTGTAAAGCTGCTCCAACTTCTGGAATATTAAACTCTTTATCGTAATTAAAAATTACAGCATGTGGATTTCCTACAGAAACTATGTCAAAAAATATTTCTTTATCATTAAAATTAAACGAATTTACTGTGTCATCTCTGATACCAATATCTTCAGATTCAAAACTAATATTGAACATATCTACTTTTAATAGATTCTTTTTTGTATTGGAAACAATAACTAGATCGTTCCCAACCATAAAATTTATTTGATCAGAAAAAACTAATTTTTGATCAAATATGTATTTAGAAATACAGCGCATACCGTTTACACAGTTTTCTGCCTCACTTCCGTCTTGATTAAAAATTTTAATTTGAAAATCAAATTTACTATTATCGGGAGGCAAAATAAGCATAATTTGATCGACAGAAAATTCGTGATCAAAATTTAATAGTTTGGAAATTTCTCCAGAGCTAGGCTCAAATAATTGTGTGACTCCATCGATAACAACGAAGTCATTTCCTAAAGACTCCATATATTGAACAATCAACATTCAAATATCCTCTAATTTTAAAGTATCCTCAAAACTTTCTGCTTTTCTAATTTCTGAAAAGTTCATTCCTGAAACCAAAATCTCTGCTGGCTTCAGACGTAGATTGTAATTTGAACTCATGCTCGATCCATAAGCACCAGCAGAATAAATAATTAGATGATCATTTTCTTTAGCTGAGATAGAAAAATTGTCGCCAAAAGAATCCGCTGTTTCGCAAACTGGGCCGACGATGGAGTATATTTCCTCTTCATTTTCACTTGAAGAAATATTCTCTATTTTGTGTCTAGCATTATAAAGAGAAGGGCGCATAAGATCGTTCATTCCAGCATCAACGACAAGAAATTTTCTTTGACCATTTTCTTTAACGCCTATTACTTTAGTAATAAGAGCTCCTGCCTGAGCGATTATTGATCGACCCGGTTCTAATAGAAGATCATATTTTCCAGTTTCCTTTTTAATTTTTATAACAAGTTCAGATGGATCAAAATTAGTCTGCATCTCATAATCTATTGCCAAGCCACCACCAACATCCAAATGATCAATGGGATGTCCAAGAGCTTCCATTTTACTTGCAAGTGATTGTAATTTTGCAAGTAATTCCAAATAAAGATTTGTATCAGTTATTTGCGAACCAATGTGGGCGGTTAACCCAACTAGTTGAATTTCCTCACAGGAAAATTCATTGGCTAAAGCCAGTGCTTCTTCTTCAGACATACCGAATTTACAATCTGCTTTGCCAGTTTCTATGTAGGGATGAGTATCGCCCTCCATGTCTGGATTGATTCGAAAAGAAATCCTAGGCTTTGTCTCTAAATTAATTATATTTTTTAATTCAAAAGCTGACTCTACATTTATGGAGTAAATTTCCAAATCAGATGCTAGTTTTAATTCGCTAATAGTTTTTCCAACTCCTGAAAAGACAATTTTTTTTGGATCTGCTCCAGCTTTGATGACTTTTTGTAACTCTCCTCCAGACACAACATCAAAACCCAATCCTTGACTAACAAAAGTCTTCAAGATATTTAAATTATTATTAGCTTTTACCGAATAACAGACCAAATCAGAAGAATCCATATTCGATGTATAAGCTTTACAAGATGCTTCCAGACTTGCTTCTGAATAAAGATAAAACGGAGTAGGAATCTCTTGAGCAATCTTTTCAATTGAGATATTTTCTAGAAATAATCCTCCTTCTTTAAAAATAAAATTACTTGGTCTCATGATTTATAAAGTTATCTGTTGGCAATGATAAAGGTCCTTTCACACCGCATGCTGAAAAAGAAATAAGAAGAAGAAAAGCAAAGATAGTTATTTTTTTCATTTTTAAAATCCTCTCTACTCAATGATGAGGTGGATTCTCATATTGTATAGGATCAAAGTCGTGTTTAGACTTTTCTTGTTTGGATTTTGTTCTTACTTTTTTTTGTTTTTTCGAGTTTTTTTTCAATGCTATTAATAATAAACAGATTGAGCAAATTTGCTTTCAAAAGGAATTATTTCATCATAACGTTCTTCTCTAACTTTTTTAACCCATTCTGGATCAGAAAGAAGAGCTCGACCAACAGCAACCATGTCAAATTCCTCTGCATCCAGTCTGTTGATAAGTTCGTCTATGGGAGCGCTTTCAACAGCATCTTCGCCTGCATATAGTCCAATAAAGTCAGATTTCAAGCCAACACTTCCAACTGTAATTGTCGGTAGACCAGAAATTTTCTTTGTCCATCCAGCAAGATTTAAATCAGAGCCTTCAAATTCAGGTTCCCAATATCTTCTGTTGCTGGCATGAAAAACATCCACTCCTGCATCAACTAATGGCATTAAGAATTTCTCTAATTCATCAGGCGTATGCGCAATTTTTGCTTCGTAGTCTTGTTGTTTCCATTGAGAAAATCTAATTGCAATTGGAAAGTCCCTGCCTATTTCTTTTCTGGCTCTGCGTATGATTTCACAAGCAAACTTAGTGCGTTTGTCGATTTCTCCCCCGTAATTATCATCTCTTTGATTTGTTCCTTCCCAAAAAAAATTATCTATTAAATAACCATGAGCACCATGCAATTCAACACCATCAAATCCCAAGTCTTTAATTTTTATAATATCTTTTACAAAGCACTCGATTAACATTTCAACATCTTCCGCTGTCATTGCGTGCGCTGCTTCTTTATTTGTATTTACCAGACCAGACGGAGTGTAGCCAGGAACTTTAGGATCAGGTGCCATCCCTTCTTTTCTCATAGCGCCCACATGCCAGAGTTGAGGAAAAATTTTGGAACCTTCAGATTGGACCGCATCAATTATATTTTTCCAACCTTCGTCTGCCTTATCTTGAAACCCTGGAACGTTAGGGTATCCACTTGAAGATGGGTGACTTACTTCAACACCTTCAGTAATAATTAAACCTACTTCTCCGGCTGCACGCCTTTGATAATACTCTTTAACATTTTCTCCTGGGATGCCTTCTGGAGACATCATGCGAGTCATTGGGGCCATTGCTATTCTATTAGGCAGTTCTATTTTGTTAATTGTTATCGGTTTAAATAAAGATTTCATAATATTCTCCTGTAAGATTTAAGTAGTCTCAAATTTTTAATTTACTCTTAGCTAAATTTATTTGTTTCATTACTTGATTTGGCGCAGTTCCACCAATACTATTTTTTGAAGTAATCGATTTTAAAGGATCCAGATGCTTAAAAACATCTTTCTCAATAACTGTGCTTAATTTTTTTAAATCTTTTAATGATAATTCAGATAATAGAAAGTCTTTTGATTCGGCTAATTGAACAGCTCTTCCCGATATGGCGTGAGCATCTCGAAAAGGAATGCCTTTAATTACTAAATATTCAGCCAGATCAGTAGCACAAATATGACCATCATAGACATCGGTTAGCATGGAATCTCGGTTAAATTGTGCCCCTGCAATCATTGCCGAAGTAATCTCAAGTGATCCCAAAGCATATTCAATAGAATCAAAAATTGGCTCTTTATCTTCTTGATTGTCTCTATTATAAGAAAGAGGTTGATTTTTTATTAAGCTTAATAGAGTAACCAAGTTACCAATGGTTTTGCTTGAGCCTCCTCTTACTAATTCCGCCATATCAGGATTCTTTTTTTGAGGCATTATCGAAGACCCTGTACATAATTCCTCTGGTAGATCTACGTAATCAAATTGAGAAGAAGACCATATTATTAGTTCTTCAGAAATTCTTGAAAGATGAACGCCCATTAAACTAATATTAAAAAGCATCTCAACAACGTAATCACGATCGCTTACTGCGTCTATGGAATTACTTGTTACTTCTGTAAAGCCAAGAGATTTAGCTAGTTTTTTTCTGTTTATTTTAAACTTATTTCCAGCTAGAGCTCCTGAACCAAGCGGACTAATTTTTAGGCGAAGCTCGCTTTCTTTAAATCTTTCATGGTCTCTAGAAAGCATTTCGAACCAAGCCATAAGGTGATGACCAAGGGTTATAGGCTGGGCAATTTGCATATGGGTAAAGCCTGGCATTAAGGTATCTGCTTCAGATTGAGCTTTCAATACAACTACTTTCAAAAGATCAGCAATACCAGCCTGAATCTCTTCAGATTTTTTTAAAAGAAATAACTTAAGATCGGTTACAACTTGATCATTTCTAGATCTGCCAGTGTGTAACTTTTTAGCGGCAGCGCCAATTATTTTTTCTAAAGCAGACTCTATATTCATGTGAACGTCTTCGAGTGCTTCTTGCCAATTAAATTTACCTAAATCAATTTTTTGTTGAATTTGTTTTAGCCCAGATTTAATTTTGGAAAGTTCTCTCTTATTCAAGATTCCTGCAGCTTGAAGAGCTTCAGCATAGGCAATTGAACCAGCAATATCTTCTTTATAAAGTTTATTATCAATATTTATTGAAGATGAAAAAGTTTGAGCCTTTTTTGCTGTTTCTTTTTTAAAACGTCCGCCCCAACTAGTATTTTTTTTAACCATTAATATTTATAGCTTTCTGGTTTAAACGGACCCTCAACTTTAACGTTTATGTAATCTGCTTGATCCTTAGTAAGTTTAGTCACGACTCCGCCAAAACCTTCAACCATGTAAGAAGCGACTTCTTCGTCAAGCTCCATTGGTAAAACTTCTATTTTAAGCATTTCTTTTTTTGTTTCTTCGTCATTGATAGTAGCAAAAGCTTGTTTATACAAAAACATTTGCGCTAGGACTTGATTCGCAAAAGAACCATCCATAATTCTTGAAGGATGACCTGTAGCATTACCTAAATTAACTAAACGTCCTTCTGCCAAAAGAATTAAGTAATCTCCTGCATTATTAGATCTAGAAATTTTATGAACTTGAGGTTTGACTTCTTCCCATTGCCATTCATCTCTCATATATTGGGTATCTATTTCATTATCAAAATGACCAATATTGCAAACAGTAGAGCCCGCTTTTAAATTATTTAAAATAAATTTGTCGCAAACATTTACATTTCCAGTGGTGGTGACAATTAAATCAGTATCTTCTAAAAGTGCTTTATTTATGCATTCATCATTGCCTTTATTTTCTCCATTGAGATAAGGAGAAACGACTTCATATCCATCCATACAAGCTTGCATTGCACAAATAGGATCTATTTCAGTAATTCTAACTATCATCCCTTCTTGTCTCAGACTCATTGCGGAGCCTTTACCAACATCTCCATAGCCAATTACTAAAGCTTTTCTGCCTGCCATAAGAATATCGGTTCCTCTTTTTATGGCATCATTTAAACTGTGGCGACAACCATACTTATTATCGTTTTTTGACTTTGTTACAGAGTCATTCACGTTAATGGCAGGTATTTTAAGTTCTCCCTTTTCTAACATTTCCCAAAGTCTATGCACCCCAGTGGTTGTTTCTTCAGAAACACCATGAATGTTAGCCAGCATTTCTGGAAATTTCGTATGAACCATAGAAGTTAGATCTCCTCCATCGTCTAGAATCATATTCGCGTCCCAAGGAGAATCATTCAGCAAAATTGTTTGCTCAATACACCAGTCAAATTCTTTATCGTCCATTCCTTTCCAGGCAAAGACTGGAATACCAGCGGCTGCAATAGCCGCAGCGGCATGATCTTGTGTTGAAAAGATATTACAAGATGACCACCGAACAGAAGCACCCAAAGCAACTAAAGTCTCTATCAAAACTGCAGTTTGAACCGTCATATGAATACAACCCATAATTTTTGCTCCAGCTAGAGGTTGTGAAGAGCCGTACTTTTCTCTTAATTTCATTAAAGCTGGCATTTCAGATTCGGCTAAGGTGATTTCTTTTCTACCAAATTCTGCTAAAGAAATATCAGCTACTTTATAGTCTTTAAAATCCATAGTTTTCCTTTAAATATTATTAATCGTACTTGATTTGTCTGTTTTTTCCCATGAGAAGCCTTCATCTTCTCTACCAAAGTGACCGTATGCAGCAGTGTTTTGATAAATTGGTTTCTTTAAATCCAGCATTTGGATTAATTCTTTAGGTTTAAGTTCGAAATTGGCACTAACAATATTAGCTATTTTTTCATCTGATACCCTACCAGTTCCAAAGGTATTGATACTAATTGAAGTAGGTTCTGCCACTCCAATTGCATAAGAAACTTGAATTTCACACTTTTCCGCTAAATTTGCTGCGACTATATTTTTTGCTACATATCGACCTGCGTAAGCGGCAGATCTGTCTACCTTTGAGGGATCCTTTCCTGAAAACGCTCCACCACCGTGTCGTGCCATTCCGCCATAGGTATCGACAATAATTTTTCTCCCAGTCAAACCACAATCTCCAACTGGTCCGCCTATTACAAATCTTCCTGTAGGATTAATGTAAATTTTTGTATCGTTAGTTATCCATTCAGAAGGAATAGTTTTTTTTATAATTTCTTCTCTGATTCCTTCCTCAAGATCCTTTTGAGAAATCTCAGGACTATGTTGAGATGACAAAACTATGGCAGAAATATACTCTGGTTTCCCAGTCTCATCATAGACAAAGCTTAATTGACTTTTTGCATCTGGACGTAGCCATGGCAAAACCCCTGATTTTCTTACCTCAGCTTGTTTTTTTACTAAGAGATGGGAATAGGTAATTGGCGCTGGCATTAAAACGCTTGTTTCATTATTTGCATAACCAAACATCAAACCTTGATCTCCGGCTCCTTGATTCTCATCTGTCCCAGTTCCCTCATCTACTCCTTGTGCAATATCGTTTGATTGCATTCCAATTGCATTTATTATTTCTACCTTTGATCCGTTGAAGCCAACCTCATCATTATCGTAACCAATTTCATTTATGACTTTCCTAACAACCTCTTCTAGATCAGGTTTGGCATTTGAAGTAATTTCTCCGGCAATAACAACAAGATCAGTTTTGACAAGTGTTTCACAGGCAACCCTAGATTCAGGATCACCTTCCAGAAAGGCATCTAAAATAGCATCTGAAATTTGATCAGACATTTTATCTGGATGACCTTCAGAAACAGATTCAGAAGTAAAAGTTTTGTATTCAGACATGCTTTAATTTATTTAAACGGAGTGGAATTCTACTATGAAGTGAATAAGAAATAGTAGAAAATAGACAAAAAAATTCATGGCCAACCAACAAGATTTAGCAAATGCAATAAGAGCACTATCCATGGATGCTGTCCAAGCCGCTAAATGTGGTCATCCCGGAATGCCCATGGGCATGGCTGACATTGCCCAAGTGCTTTGGAAAAATCATCTTAAATATAATCCTAATAATCCTGATTGGTTTGATAGAGATCGTTTTGTTCTATCCAATGGACACGGTTCTATGTTGCTTTATTCTTTATTGCATCTAACAGGATTTGATTTGCCAATGGAAGAATTAAAAGCTTTTCGTCAATTAGGTTCAAAAACACCTGGCCATCCTGAATGCGACGTTACTCCTGGTGTAGAAACAACAACTGGTCCTTTAGGTCAAGGCATTGCTAATGCGGTGGGCATGGCAATGGCAGAAAAGATTTTGGCTAAAAAATTTAATAAAAAAGAAATAGCTTTAATTGATCACTATACGTACGTTTTTTGCGGCGATGGTTGCTTGATGGAAGGCATTTCGCATGAAGCATGTTCACTAGCTGGCACACAAAAATTGGATAAACTCATAATGCTTTACGATGATAACGAAATAAGTATTGATGGCAGAGTAGAAGGTTGGTTTACTGACGATACACCTGCGAGATTTGAAAGTTATGGATGGACAGTAATCAAAGACGTAGATGGACATAACTTCGAAAGCATAGATAAAGCCTTAATAGAGGCAAAAAAATCAAATAAGCCAACGCTAATATGTTGCAAAACAGAAATTGGAAAAGGCTCACCTAATAAAGCAGGCTTAGCTGATGCTCATGGAGCTGCGTTAGGTGATGATGAAATTGCTCTTACAAGAGATAACATCAATTGGCCCTACGAACCTTTTTTCATTCCTGAAGAAATTTACACGGAATGGGATCATAAAAAAATTGGTCAGAATGAAGAAGATCAATGGTCAGAAAAATTAAAAGAGTATTCAAAAAGTTATGCTAACGAGGCCAAAGAATTGGAAAGGTTGATAGGTGGTGAGTTGCCAGAAAATTTTGATACTACTATTTCAGATTTAATTTCAAATTTTGAAGCTGATGAGTCAGATTATGCTAGTAGAAAGTGCTCCGGAATTTGTCTGGATAACCTTGGCCCAATTATGCCGGAATTAATTGGAGGCTCTGCAGATCTTTCTCCTTCTAACAATACCCAGTGGAAAGGATCTGAACAGCTGAGCTCAGATGGTGCAGGAAATTATCTAAATTATGGTGTTAGAGAATTTGGCATGTCAGCTATTATGAATGGCTTAATTTTGCATGGTGGCATAAGACCCTATGCTGGAACCTTTCTTACTTTTTTGGATTATGCGAGAAATGCGGTAAGAATGTCGGCCTTAATGAAACTTCCAGTAGTTTACATTTACACTCATGATTCAATAGGCGTTGGAGAGGATGGCCCGACACATCAACCTGTGGAACATATATCAATGTTAAGAGCTACTCCTGGCATTCATACTTGGAGACCATGCGACGGTGTTGAAACTGCTTTTGCCTGGAAACATGCTTTGGAATCAAAAGAAATTCCTACTGCTTTAATATTATCTCGACAGAATTTACCACCCCAAAGCAGAAATGATAAAGGTTTGATTTCCAAAGGAGGATACGTACTAATTGAGGCAGAAAATGAAGATCTAGTAATTATTGCTACAGGTTCAGAAATTGAATTAGCTGTAAATTCTGCTGAACTTTTAGAAGCAGAGGGCATCAAAGTCAAAGTGGTTTCAATTCCTTGTGCAGAATTATTCGATTCTCAATCTGAGGAATATAAACTTCAGGTTTTAGGGACAAAACCCAAAGTTGCTATTGAAGCCGGCTCAAAAGACTTTTGGTACAAATACTTAACTACTGGAGATGAAGTAATAGGATTGGATTGTTTTGGAGAATCTGCGCCTTTAAAAGATTTGCTAACTCATTTCGGATTCACTAATTCTAAGGTAGTAGAAACTTGTAAAAAAGTTTTGGGAAAATGAGCCAAATCGAAAATTCTGTAAGCTCTATAGATTTAGCCAATAAAAACGTTTTATTAAGAGTAGATTTCAATGTTCCTTTAAAAGGAAGCGAGCTTTTAGATGACGAAAGATTGATAAGAGCATTACCCACCATTAATCTCATTGCGCAAAAGGCAAAATCTTTAAAAATCATTTCTCATTTAGGTAGACCAGAAGAAACAGGACTTGTTCAAGATAAATTTTCTTTAAAACCAGTAGCAAAAAAACTTGCTGAATTACTTGGTCAAGAAGTAAATCTTGTAAATTCTTTAAAAGAACTAAAGTCTTTAGAAAATATCTCTATGCTGGAAAACATAAGATTTTATAAAGGTGAAAAACAAAACGAAGATAATCTCTCGCAAGCCTTGGCAGAAACTGCAGATGTATTTGTTATGGATGCTTTTGGAACAGCACATCGCAAGCAAGCTTCGACTTATGGAGTGACAAAATTTGTCAAAGAAGCATGCGTTGGTCTTTTAGTAGAAGAGGAATTAATGGCTCTGAAGAAAATTATCGACTCTCCTGAGAAACCTCTTTTAGGAATTATTGGGGGCTCCAAAATTTCGACTAAAATGAAGATTCTTAAATCTTTAACAAACCACGTTGACCAATTAATTATTGGCGGTGCTTTAGCAAATACTTGTTTTAAAGCGTTAGGAAAAAATATTGGTAAGTCTTTATACGAAGAAGCTTATGTAGATTTAGCAAAGACAATTATAGAAGATAAAAAAATATTGTTGCCTTCATATGTCGTTGTAACAAAAGGAAGAGATTCAAATTCACAGGAAAAACATATTGATGAAGTAGAAGATGACGACATTATTTTTGATATTGGCCAATCTGCAATTGAAGATTTTTCTCAATATATAAATTCAGCTAAGACAATAATTTGGAATGGGCCAATGGGTTATTTCGAAGAAGAACGGTTTGCAAAAGGAACTGCAGGTATTGCACTAAAAATTTCTGAGTCGTCAGGTTATAGCATTATTGGTGGAGGAGAAACTTTGGCATCGTTTTCAAATTTAAACATGATGGATTGTGTTGATTATGCGTCTACTGCTGGAGGTGCCTTCCTAGAATATATAGAATTAGGTACATTACCTTGTATAGAAGCGATAAAGAATAAGAACATGGGGATTTAAATATGGCATTAACTACGTTAGAAGATATAGCAGCATACTTAGTTTCAGATGGAAAAGGATTTTTAGCTGCTGATGAAAGCACCGGAACAATTGGCAAGCGATTTGATGCAATAAATACGGAATCTACTGAAGATTCCAGAAGAGATTATCGAGAACTATTGTTTAGAGCAGAGGGAATGCAAGACAATATTGGCGGAGTCATTTTGTTTGACGAGACGCTTAGACAAAATGCAGAAGATGGAACTCCTTTAAAAGATTTAATTAATTCAACCGGCGCTTTACCAGGCATTAAAGTAGATAAAGGCATCAGTCCTTTTAACGACTCTGAAGAAGTTATAACTGGAGGGTTAGAGGACCTCAACGAAAGGTGTGCTGAATATGCTGCTTTGGGTGCAAAATTTACTAAATGGCGAGCGGTGATAAAAATTGGAAACGGCATACCGACTCAAGAATGCATCGATGCCAATATGAAAGCATTAGCAGATTACGCAAAGATTGTTCAAAACAATAATATGGTGCCAATGGTGGAGCCGGAAGTGCTAATGGACGGTGATCATTCAGTACAATCCTGCTTTGAAGCGACAGCTAAATGTCTAAAAACCTTATTTTCAATGCTAAATGCAAACGACGTAAGTCTTAAAGGAACAATTCTTAAGCCTAATATGGTTGTGTCTGGAACTGAAGCTCCCATACAAGCCAGTGTATCTGAAGTTGCTGAATTGACTTTAAAAGTATTAAAAGAAAACG
>OCZA010000280.1_pt1 | contig 18247 bp, 20 predicted proteins | sample 1539021 | NCBI WGS metagenome assembly OCZA01 (sample SAMEA2619376, study PRJEB22493) | marine metagenome | biome: marine biome (ENVO:00000447); feature: surface water layer (ENVO:00002042); material: "saline water (ENVO:00002010), including plankton (ENVO:xxxxxxxx)" | depth 5 m | reverse complement strand
GTAGATCTGAACCAGCCATTATTTTGAACTTCTTGGCTTGGTCCTTCTCCTGGCTTTGGAAGAAACCTTCTGACAATTCGTTTTAGGGGTGAAGCTATAATAATAAATCCTAAAATTAGTCCAAAAGATGCTCTTCTAGCTAGTTTTTTAGTTTTATGAAGACCGTATTCGCCAAACGTAAAATTAGCTCCATAACTTCTTTGATTCTGCTCCATCAAAGCAGCTGACCTTCTAACAACTCTTGTATTTCCTGCAGCCATAACAAACATACCTGACCAAGCATCCAATTCATCAATTTTCTCAATTCTCATGTCATCTTTAGAATTTTTTTGCTGTTCTTCAGTAAACGAATTTTCAGGATTTAATAAAAAAGGATGCCTCATTTCTTTACTTAACTTACCCATTGAAAAAGCAGTTTCTATAGTTCCGCCAGAAGCTCCACCCTGCATTTCTTGAAATAAATCCACTCTTTTAACTGGCTTATCAAACTGAGAGACAGTAAATAATGTTCCTATATCGGATGGAATGGAATCATAACCGCATGATGGAACTATCCTAACTCCTTTTAGGTTTGCGTTATCGTGATGTCTATCTATGAGGGTTTTTACCCAATGATTTTCTCCAGTTATATCAGTGTAATGTGTCCCTTGTTCTACACACGCTTGTACCATTAAGTCACTATATCTAGCGAATGGACCTGCTGTAGATAAAATTACTTTTGTTTGACCAGCCAATACTCTTAGAGCTTCTAAGTTATCTCCATCTGCTACTAATGTATCTACTTTTAGATTAAATTTTTCTTTAATTTCATCTAATTTTTTTTTATTTCTTCCAGCTATTGCCCAATTTAGTTCAGGATAATTTTCGCTAAAATATTTAGCACAAAGTTGTCCAGTAAAACCTGTTCCACCATAAAGAATAATTTCGTATTTATTTTCCATAAAATAATTATAAGTTAATCAAAAAGAATCAGTAATTTTTTTTAAAAAAATCGCATGAGCTATAAGGGAATAAAGCAAAACTAATTACATTTTCATCTATCGTTGATACATCTTTTAATGAATTTTTAATACAAAAATTTCTTAAATCCTCTTTTAGACTTAAGAAATCATCAGATAATTCATCCGCAGGCCTTTTGTGAATTGGATTCATTTCTAATTTAGCTTTTTCCTTTAAATTTTCACTTACTTCTCCAAAAATTTTTCCATAATATCCAGAAATTAGTTTTGTTAGCTCGATTGAAAGTTTTTTATACCTTTCTCCATCAATCACATTAGATAAAGCCTGGGCTCCTATGATTTGAGAAACTGGAGTCACCAAAGGAACATACCCTAAATCTTTTCTGACATTAGGAATTTCTTCTATTACTTCATCTAGTCTATTTTCTAAATTTAATTGTTTGAGCTGACTTTCTAAATTAGACAACATTCCTCCTGGAACTTGCCTGATTAGCATTTGGACATCTACTCCTTTAAGACTGCCTTCGAACTCTGAATATTTTGTTCTTATTTTTTTAAAATATTGGCTTATTTCATCTAATTTAAGTAAGTCAAAATCTACAGAAAATTCAGTATTTTGAAGCATTGAAATAATTGACTCAGTGGAGGAATGTCCATAAGTCATGCTCATTGACGATATTGACGTATCTATATTATCTATTCCTGCTTCTATAGCTTTAAAATTTGTTGCTGCGGACATACCCGTCGTGGCATGAGTCTGCATATGAATAGGAACTGCTATCTCTTCTTTTAGCCTGCTAACTAATTGATAAGCATCATTAGGCTTCAATATTCCTGCCATATCTTTTATAGCAATTGAATCTACTCCAATATCTTCTATTTTTTTTGCCAAATCTACCCAATATTTAAGATCGTGAATAGGGCTAGTTGTATAAGCCATTGCTGCCTGAGCGTGTTTGTTGTTTGCCCTGACCTCTTCTATAGAAAACTTAATATTTTGAATATCATTCAAAGCATCAAATATTCTAAAGACATCAATTCCATTTTCTGCTGATTTATTGATGAATTTTGAAACCATTTGGTCACTAAAGTGTTTATATCCAACAAGGTTTTGTCCTCTAAGGAGCATTTGCTGCTTGGTTTTTGGCATTGCTTTTTTTAATTCTCTTAACCTTTCCCATGGATCTTCATTTAAATGTCTCAAACAAACATCAAAGGTAGCTCCGCCCCAAGATTCGATCGACCAATAACCTATTTCATCTAATTTTTTTGCTGCTGGAATAAGATCCTCTAAGGTTACCCTAGTAGCCAGTAATGATTGATTTCCATCTCTTAAAACTACTTCAGTTATTCCAACATTACTCATTTTTAATTTCCTTAAAATATTCCAATAAAATATAAAACTTTATTAAAGTATACTTAAAAATAAATGCTAATTAGCAAATGAATTACTTATCAGAAAATCAGTTAAATTGTTATAAAAAAGACGGCGTTATTTGCGTGAGGAACGCAATTTCAGATGTTTGGCTTGATAAATTAGCATCTGGTATAGAAGAATCTTTAAGAAATAAATCTTTGACCGGAAAAATAATAAGTGGAAAAAATAATGGAGGGTTTTCTGGAGATATAGATCTTTGGTATAGACAAGATATTTTCTATGATTTCTTTTTAAACTCTCCATGTTCAAAATATGCTGAGCAAACACTTTCCTCAAAAGTAGTTAGGCATTTTTATGACCAAACTTTTATAAAACCCGCAGGTTGCCATTTATCAACGCCTTGGCATCATGACATAACTTTTTGGCCTGTAGATCTTAAAAAAAATAATATATGTTCCATTTGGATTACCCTGGATGCGGTATCTAAAGAAACAAGTGGCTTAGAATTTATAAAGGGATCACATCTTTGGGAAGGATACTGGAAATCTTATGGTCCTGGAAATGATGCTTTAGTTAATAAAGACCACAAAGATTTACCAGATATTGATTCTTTAAGATCCACGCATGAATTTTTTTGTCCAGAAATGAATCCTGGAGATGCATTAATTTTTAATGCGCATATCGTTCATGGGTCTTCAAGCAATCTTAGTTTAGACAAACCGAGAAGAGCTTTTACTAGCAGATGGTGTGATGATAAAACTGTATTTGAAGATAGAGCAAAAACAAAACCCATTACGGCAAATCATAATTTAAAAAATGGAGATTTTTTATCTGGGCCCTTGTTTCCTCAAGTTCGTCCAAGTACTTTAGCTTCTGAATTGTCTTTGAGAGATAAAGGTCCAATAAAACTGAGTAAATCTAAGTTTATCAAAGATAGAGTCTTTAAAGATTTAGCAGGCTTTTTTAGTTTTAAGAACTTAATAAATCTAAAATAGTTTTTCCAATTAAGGCTGGACTTTTAACTGTAACTACCCCGGCATCCTCGAGAGCAAGGTACTTCTCCAACGCGGTTCCTTTGCCACCAGAAATAATTGCTCCTGCATGCCCCATTCTTTTTCCGGAAGGAGCGCTCACACCCGCAATATAGGCTACTACGGGTTTTGAAATATTTTTTTTAATGTATTCGGCTGCTTCTTCTTCAGCGGTACCCCCTATTTCTCCAACCATAACTATTCCTTCTGTTTCTGAATCAGATTCAAATAATCTTAAAATATCTATAAAACTAGATCCTGGTATGGGGTCTCCTCCTATGCCCACACAACTACTTTGACCTAACCCAATCTCAGTTGTTTGATCTACAGCTTCGTAAGTTAATGTTCCAGATCTAGACACAATACCGACTCTACCTTTCATATGAATATCTGCTGGCATGATACCCAATTTACAAGAGCCTGGTGTGATAATGCCGGGACAATTTGGTCCAATTATCATCGCGCCCAAGTTATCTGCTTTTGTTTTTAAACCCAGCATATCTATAGTAGGTATTCCCTCAGTGATAACAATTATCAATTTTATTCCAGCATCTAATGCTTCATTTATTGAATTCTTGCAAAACCTTGCAGGTACAAAAATAATAGATGTATTTGCTCTAGTGGCATTTACAGCATCTTTTACGGAACCATATACTGGTCTGTCTAAGTGTTTTTCTCCTGATTTACCTGGCGTTACTCCCCCAACTATATTAGTTCCATAATCTATTGCTTGTTCACAATGCATAGTAGCTTGAGAGCCCGTGAAACCCTGACAAATTGCAACAGTGTTATCGTCAATTAAAATACTCATATAGAAAGTTCAACAACCTTTTTAGCAGCATTTGACAGGTCTGATTCAAAAACAATATTTAAATTGCTTTCGGTTAATATCTTTTGAGCTATATCAGCATTATTCCCTTTTAATCTCACGACTATTGGAATATCAACACCGACTTCTTTAACAGCAGAGATAATACCCTCAGCCACAACATCACATTTAACTATTCCACCAAAAATATTTATCAATATTGCTTTTACATTATCATCGGACAAAATAATTTTAAAAGCTTCAGCAACGCTCTTTTCATTTACTCCTCCGCCAACATCTAAAAAATTAGCTGGAAAGCCTCCAGATAATTTTATGATATCCATTGTCCCCATCGCTAATCCTGCTCCGTTAACCATGCAACCAATTTCGCCATCAAGGGAAACATAATTTAAATCCCATTCTGAGGCTTTGAGCTCTCGAGGTTCTTCTTGAGTTATATCTCTTAGAAGGAGCATTTCTTCTTGCCTAAACAATGCATTACTATCTACGCTAATTTTTCCATCTAAACATTTGAGATTTTTCTTATCGTCTATGACTAAGGGATTTATTTCGACTAAAGACAAATCCTTTTCAATAAATAATTTTGCTAAATTCTTAAAAATTTCTATGAATTGATCTGTTTGGTTATTATCTAAATTAAGACCTTTTGCTAGTTTAATAGCATCTTCTCTAGAAGGCTCTTGATCAATTTTTATAGAAGCTTTAAAAATTTTTTCTGGATTTTTTTCTGCTACTTCCTCAATATTTACTCCTCCTTCAGGAGAAGCCATTACTACAATGGATTTAGACGATCGATCAATTACAACCCCTAAATACAGTTCTGAAATTATCTCTGTACATTCTTCTATCAAAATACTTGAAACTGGTTGGCCATTTTTATCGGTCTGATAAGTAATTAAATTTTTGCCTAGCCATTTTTTTGCGAAAGACTCTACCTCGTCGAGACTATCCGTAACCTTCACACCGCCTGCTTTACCTCTTCCCCCAGCATGAACTTGAGCTTTTACTACCCACTTAGATACATTCAATTTTTTTGCTAAATCTTTTGCTTTTTCGTATTTATCAGCAACAAAAAAATTAGAAGTAGGGAGATCGTATGATCTAAAAAGAGATTTTGCTTGGTGTTCGTGTAAGTTCAAAGTGCTCTTATTATAAAGCTCTTTTCACCAACATTTTTTTTATTTCATTTATGGCTTTAGTTGGGTTTAAACCCTTTGGACAGACAGAGACACAGTTCATTATACCGTGGCATCTGAAAACGCTGAACGCATCTTCCAACTGATCTAACCTTTCTTCTCTAGCTGTATCTCTGCTGTCAGAAATGAATCTATATGCTTGAAGCAAAGCTGCAGGCCCAAGAAACTTATCAGGGTTCCACCAGAAAGATGGACAAGCAGTTGAGCAACAACCGCATAGAATACATTCATAAAGACCGTCTAATTTATCTCGATCTTCTACAGTTTGGGGAATTTCTTTTCCATTATCTTGCTTGTCTGAAATTAAATAAGGTCTTATTTTTTTATACTGATCAACGAATTGGGTCATATCTACAATTAAATCTTTCACTACAGGTAAACCCGGTAAAGGTCTTATTTCTAGCTTATTTTTTCTTACGACTTCGGATAAAGGAGTTATGCAGCCTAAACCATTTTTACCATTGATATTCATACCATCAGAACCACATACGCCTTCTCTACATGAACGTCTGAAGGAAATTGATGGATCTTGTTCTTTGGCTAAATGCAATGCATCAAGCACCATAATATCTTTGTCTCCAGGTATATCGACATCCATCTCCTGCATAAATGGCTTATTTCCTGTATCGGGATCATAACGATAAATGCTCATTTTAAGAGTAGATATTTGTTCTGTTGCTATTGTATTCATTAGTATGTTCTTGCAAAAGGTTGAAATGCTTGAACTATTTTAGGTCTAAAGTTTACATCCCTTTTTGTTATTTCTTTGTTACCTTTGAAGTATATTGAATGTTTTAACCAATTCTCATCATCTCTTTCAGGATAATCATCTCTTGAATGAGCACCGCGACTTTCTTTTCTTTCATTCGCACTAATTGCTGTTGCTTCAGCAACCTCCAATAAATTTAATAGCTCTAAGGCTTCAATTCTTGCTGTATTAAATCTAGACGATTTATCTGCTAAATGTAAATTTTCAGCTCTAGCTCTTATCTCTTCAATTACTTTTATGCCACTTTCCATATTGTCTTCTCTTCTGAATACTCCAAAGCTAGTTTGCATAATCTCTTGTAAATCTTTTTTAATAATTGCAGAATTTTCTCCTTCTGCACTGATATTAACTCTATTTATATTTCGGAGAGCCTTATTTATATCTTCTTTTGAAGGATCTTTAATATCTATGCCTTGTTTGAAAGATTCTTCAATATGCAGTCCAGCTGATCTTCCAAAAACTACAAGATCTAAAAGAGAGTTTCCTCCTAGTCTATTTCCACCATGAACTGAAACACATGCAGCCTCTCCGGCAGCATAAAGACCTTCAACTAATGCATCAGAACCATCTGATTTTTGCGTTATAACCTGTCCGTTAACATTAGTAGGTATTCCACCCATTGCATAATGACAAGTTGGGACTACGGGAATTGGATGTTCCGCTGGATCGATACCAGCAAAAGTTTTAGATAGTTCAGTAATTCCGGGGAGTCTTTTATGAAGTAAATCAGCTCCTAGGTGGTCTAATTTTAAAAAACAATGATCAGCTTCAGAGCCACATCCTCGTCCTTCTATTATTTCCAACATCATAGATCTTGCGACAACATCCCTGCTGGCTAAGTCTTTGGCATTTGGAGCATATCGCTCCATAAATCTTTCTCCATCCTTGTTAATTAAGTATCCTCCTTCACCTCTGCAACCTTCGGTAACTAGAGTTCCAGCGCCATGAATACCAGTTGGATGGAATTGCCACATTTCCATATCTTGAACTGCTAGTCCGGCTCTAAGAGCCATTCCGGTTCCGTCGCCAGTATTTATAAGGGCATTTGTAGTTGATTTATAGATTCTTCCTGCACCACCAGTTGCCAATACGGTTGCTTTAGCCTTTAAAAAATAAGCCTCGCCAGATTCAATTTCAAATGCAATGACTCCTGTTACTTGATCAGAACTATTTAAAACTAAGTCAACTGCAAACCACTCACTTAAAAAGTTAGTTCCAGCTTTAACATTTGCTTGGTACAAAGTGTGCAAAAGAGCATGTCCAGTTCTATCAGCTGCAGCACAAGTTCTCTCAGCCTGTCCGCCTTTCCCATAATCTTTAGATTGGCCACCAAAGGCTCTTTGATATATTTTTCCTTCTTCTGTCCTAGAAAAAGGTAACCCCATGTTTTCAAGTTCAAAAACCGTCGCAGGTCCTTCTTGGCACATATATTCTATTGAATCTTGATCTCCTATGAAGTCAGAACCTTTTACAGTATCGTACATGTGCCAACGCCAGTCATCATTTGGATCGGCACTAGCTATTGCACAGGTAATACCGCCTTGCGCAGAAACTGTATGAGATCTTGTTGGAAAAACTTTTGAAATTACTGCAGTATTCATACCAGATTGTGCCAACTGAAGAGAAGACATAAGTCCAGATCCCCCTCCTCCAATGATGATACCGTCAAATTCCTTTACAGGAAGAGAGTTTGCATCTAAAGCCTTTCCATTTCCATTCATAGCCATAATTTTTATCTCTAAATTATTAAAAGAAAACTACATATAATAATTCCGCCAACTTGAATAAGACTATATAAAGTCAGGATTCTTCTTGCTGGAACTGCTATTTTTCCAATTCTTGACTCGGTTAGGTAATCAGTTTCTATATGGTGAATACCTTGTAGAGAGTGATAAGAAATGGAAATAGCAACCAATACTGTACTTATCTTGATTGCAAGAATATCAAAAAAACCGCTAAGTTGTGTGTAATTAACAGGGTGATGCAATAACCAATAGAAGGTTATAACTGAAAAATATAGGGCCTGAAAAACAGCAGAAACCCTAACCAGCACATAATCCAAAATGCCTGTTTTTTTTAGTGTATAAAGTTTTGTCACCATACAATCACCATAAGAATTAAACTTACTAAACCACTAAGAACAATAGTTCCTATTGCAGATGCTCTTCCTGCTTTAAGTGTTTCCCAATATCCAAAATCCATAACCAGATGTCTTATCCCAGAAATATAATGATAAGCAAGCCCAGTTAAAAGCAAAACTAAGAAAATCTTTACTGAGATTAAATCTAAAAGATAAATTGCTGTTAAATAACCATCTTCAGAGTTGGATGCCATGACTAAAAGAATACTAAAAGGCAAAAGGAGAAAGAATATGCCCACGGCAGAAACTCTATGCAGAATTGAAGATACTCCTGCTATCGGAAGTTGAATTTTTAAAAGATTTAAATATATAGGAGGTTTAGACATAAATTAAATTTGGAGATAAATAATTATAAATTAAAAAAGTTTCCTCAGCGTCTTCTTATACGCTTTCTTTTTTCCAATTGACGCTTAGTAAGTTGATTTTTCCTTGTTTTGTAAGGGTTTTCAGCTTTTTTTAGTACTAGTTTTATGGGTATACCCTTAAGTTGTAAGGGGTTTCTTATATAATTTTCTAAATATTTAAGATATTGTTTACTTAACGATTCAATTTTGTTGCCATGAATGATAAAGGTAGGTGGCTGAATGTCTAAATTTTTAACAAACTTAATTTTAGGTCTAAACCTCCCTACCATTGGCGGAGGATTTTTATCATAAGCATCAAGAAAAACCTTATTCACAAATTTTGGATTAAGTTCTTCTTTACTTTTTCTTATTAAACTTAAAATATTAGAGATTAAAGCGGATGTTCCGTATTTATTTTTTGCCGATATATATTTAATATCTAAATCCTTTGCAAAAGCTAACCTTCTGTTCAAATCTCTTCTAATAGTAGCTTTTTCATATTTATCTAAAGTTTCAGATTTATTTACTCCAATAACTAAAGGCTTCCCGGAAGATATTGACAGAGAAATTAAATGCAGATCTTGATCAGAAATCGATTCTTTCCCATCAATTAGATAAATTATTCCTTCAGATGCTCTCATTGTCTTTATTGCTTGATTAACAGATGATTTTTCTATTTCATCACTCACCTTGGATTTTTTTCTTAATCCAGCTGTATCTGTTATTTTCAATTCAATCCCTTTAAAGGAAGTTAATTCTGAAATAGCATCCCTTGTAGTGCCAGGAGTACTAGAAACTATAGATCTTTTATCCTTTAAAATAGCGTTAAAATAAGTAGATTTACCTGCGTTAGGCTTTCCAAGAATTCCAACCTGATTGAAATCTTTTTTATTATTGTCAGTTTCAGATCGTGAAGGAAAAATTTCATTAATAGAATTTTTAAAACCTTTCATCCCAAGACCATTTTTTGCAGAAATTTCAAAAGAATTTTTTACTCCTAAAGAGTAAAATTCAGATATATTATTTTTTGATCCCTTTTTTTCAGATTTGTTAATTGCCAATACATAGTTTTTATTTGATTTTCTTAAAATCTCGTTAATTTTAAAATCTAATTTATGTATGGATGAAGATGAATCAACTAAAAATATCATGCCGTCAGCATCTGAAATAGCTTTTTCTGTTTCAGTTAGAATTAATTTATCAAATTTTGAAGAAGACTCAGTTATTCCCCCGGTATCAACGAGAATGTAATCTGAATTATTAATTTTACAGCTAGAGTAATTTCTATCTCTGGTAAGACCAGGCAGATCCGCGATCAAAGCAATATCCTCTCCAATAAGTTTATTGAAAAGAGATGATTTTCCTACATTAGGTCTTCCGACAATGGCTATTAATGGACCCATCAGATAAGTCTATATTCATTTAATTTTTAAAGCTGAAATTTTTCCGGAATCATCCAAGGAAAAAAAAGAGTCATTGAATATAAAGACTTCTTTTACAGCTTTGTTTGTTGGCCTGAATCTTGCTTCGATTGATCCATTATTTAAGTCTATTAAGTGTAAATACCCTTCAAAATCACCCACAATCAAAAAGTCTTGATATCTTTTTGGAGAAGATAACTGTCTCAGCTTAAAATCCTCCAAAACCCAAAGGCTATTTCCCTTAACTCCATCATAGCTTCTTATAAAATCTTCAGAATCCACAATAAAGGTTTTATTTTTTGCATAAATTATATTATTCGTTGAGGAAGTAGAACTTCTCCATATCGTTCTGCCCTGCTCTATTTCAATTGCTGATAAATCTCCTTGATAAGTAACTGCATAAGCCAGACCGTTTGACGAGATCACAGGTTTTGCATCAATATCTATCATCCTTTCAATTTCAGAAACGCCCTCGGAAACTGTTACAGGAACTTCCCATTGTATTACACCTGATCTAGATTCAATTTTAACTAAATTTCCATTGCCAAATCCCACATAAAGAAAATTTTTATCAAATACAGGTTTACTTGTTCCTCTTAAACTTAACGCAGAAACAGTTGATTGATATTCCCATTCAAAGGTTCCATCGTTGAAATCAAGAGCAGTTATTTTACCGTTGGTACTTTGAATAGCGACGATCAAGCCGTTTGAAGAAGGACTAGATAATACTTCACCGTCGACTTTCGACTCCCAATTCTTATTTCCCGATTTGGCATCAATAGAAAATATTTTTCCATTTTCAGTAGCAAAAAAAATAGAATTGAAACCATATCCTAAACCAGCTGAAATTTTTTGGTTAAAATCTTTTTTCCAGATTTCATTTCCAAAAAAATCTAAAGATGAAATGATTCCGGCTTCATTGAATACAAAAATGCTTTCTTGATTGAAAACAAGATTAACTTCTCCTAAAGGAAAATTGCTAAATAAATTTTTTGTCCAAATTTTTTCAAAAGAGAATTTAGAATCAATTTCGTTAAGCTCAGCTGGTTTTTCTTCTTCTTTAGAATCTGACTGACAAGCAATCAAAGAAAAAGTGAGAAATATAATTAATATTTTTTTAAACATTTTGAAATTAATTAACAACAGTAGATAATTTTATTTTTATAAGTTCTCTATGAATTTCTGAAGATGATAAATCTAGTGCAGTTTCATAGTTTTCTTTTGCAGCCATATTATTTAAAGATTTAATTTCTAAATCACCTAGGAATTCATATTTTAATTCTTGAAAGAAAGTAAAATCTTTATCTAAAACTTCTTTTGCTTCGATTAATTCGTTTTCTGATAGAAGAAGTAATGCAAGTCGTAATCTTGATAAGTCTTTCAGAAAACTCGTTTCATTTCCTCTTTTTTCCAATTCAGTATTTACTTCTCTTAGCCTTATCAAAGAATCTTGAAAGTTATTTGAATTATGATCAAGCTGAGATAATTCTAGATTCATTAAAATAGAATAAATCTGATCAGGAAAATCTTTTTTCGTTTTTTCTTGTAAAGAAGATAATTTATCTAAATCAATATTTTCATTATTTAAAATGAAATTAAATTCATCAAAAAGGATTGAGGCCTCTTTAGAATTTTTTTCTTGCAAAAAATTTCTATAGAAAATCCAGCTAAATAATGATGATAGAAGTAAAAATACTAAAATAATTTTTATATAATTTTCTTTTATCCAGCTTAAAGAAGATTGTAAATATCTATTTTGAGTCAAGTCATTCATTGCGTTATTTTAAGAAAGAGATTAATTCGTCTAAAGACAATTTTTCATGATTCTTTCCAGAATCTAAATCTTTTAAAGTATAAGAGTTAGATTCTACTTCTTCTCTACCCAAAATAACTGCAAAATTGAAATTATTTTTGTCAGCTTTTTTTAATTGAGACTTTAGATTGTTATCTAATCCTGAATTGCGAATCTGGATATTCGGAAAAGAAGATCTTATTTTTTCGGAAACAAAAATACTCTTCTTCAAAAACCCTTGCTCTAAAGCTATAACTGCTATCTTTTTAGGAGACGGCAAAGCAAATTTACCTTTACATGCCAAAATTAATCTATCAAGCCCCAAAGAAACTCCCACTGCAGGAGTAGCTCTGCCCCCTAGTTTTTTTGAAAGGCTATCGTATCTTCCTCCAGCACAAAGAGTATTTTGACTTCCCAAGGAAGAAGACTTCCACTCAAAAACTGAATCATTGTAATAATCCAATCCTCTGACAAGGTTAATATTTTCTTGAAAATTAATTTCTAAATCATTTAATAGTTTTTTTAATAGTTCAAATTTATCGTTTGAAGCTTGAGACCTATACTCAGAAATTTTGGGAGCATTTATGAGCAATTCCTGAGTTTCGCTTAATTTTGAATCTAAAATTCTCAAAGGATTTTTATCAAGTCTATTTTGACTATCCTTATCTAGCTTATTTTTTAAAGGCTTAAGATAGTTTTGTAGAGCTTTAGAGAATTTTTTTTGATCATCTTCTGATCCTAGAGAATTTATTTCTAAACTGTAATCCTTTATTTGATAATTATTTATAATTTTTTCTATTATTTGAAAAAGCTCTATTTCAGCAAACATAGAGTCTATTCCATAAATCTCAGCGCTTAATTGATAAAATTCTCTATTTCTTCCTTTTTGTGGTCTTTCGTATCTATACATAGGACCTGAATAAAATAATCTTTGAGGTCCGGCATCAACAAGTCCAAGGTCTATAGACGCTCTCATACATCCTGCTGTTCCCTCAGGTCTTAGAGTTAACGATTTTTCACTTTTGCTATTAAAGGAAAACATTTCTTTATTTACTATATCTGTTTCATCGCCAACTGATCTTTTGAATAAATCTGTATATTCAACAATAGGAAGTCTTATCTCCGAATAAGAAAAACTTTTAAGCAATGTTGTAGAAAAACCAGATACATGACTCCACAAATTTGCTTCTTCTATAGAAACATTATGCATGCCTCTTACTTTTTCAAATTTATTCATGCTTTAGTAATAATTTTCTTATTTTCCATCTCTAATTCTTTTACTTTTCGTCTTACAGTTTTTTCTAAGTGATCAACAATATCATCATTATTTATCTTATGATCGGGTAAACCATCTACATAGATTAGACTTTTTGGAGATGCTCCTGTCAGACCAACGTGAGCTGCTTTAGACTCTCCTGGACCATTTACATAACATCCTATTACAGCTACATCTATTGATTCTTTGACATCCTCTAATCTCACCTCTAATTCATTCATAGTTTTTATCACATCAAAATTTTGTCGAGAGCAGCTTGGACAAGCTATAAAATTTATGCCTTTCTTTCTGAGACCTAAGGACTTTAAAATATCAAATCCTACTTTAATTTCATCAGTGGGATAAGAAGCTAAGGAAACTCTGATAGTATCGCCGATTCCGTCTCTTAAGAGATCTCCAATCGCAATGGATGATTTGACGGTTCCAGATCTAAGACCGCCTGCTTCTGTAAGGCCTAAGTGCAATGGCTGTTTTATCTCTTTAGCAATTAACCTGTAACTTTCTGTCATCATAAAGACATTGGAAGCCTTGATGCTGAGCTTAAAATTATCGAAATTTAAATTTTGAAGTATTTCAACATTTGCCATTGCAGACTCCACTAATGCTTCTGGACATGGTTCTCCATATTTTTTTTGTAATTTTTTTTCCAAAGAACCCGCATTGACGCCTATTCTTATTGGAATTCCATGGAACTCAGCACAATTAACTACTTCTCTAACTTTTTCCTTTGAGCCTATATTGCCTGGATTGATTCTTAGGCAATCTGCTCCTTGCTCAGCTACTGCTAAAGCAATCTTATAATCGAAATGAATATCTGCCACTAGAGGCACATTCACCAATTTTTTTATTTGCCCAAAAGCTTTTACTGATTCTTCTGAGGGAGTAGATATTCTTACTATGTCAGCTCCCACATCTTCCAACTCTTTGACTTGCTTAACAGTTGATTTCACATCTTCTGTATTTGTATTGGTCATACTTTGAACTGAAATAGGAGAATTTTCACCCACAGGAACTTTTCCAACATGGATTAGAGACGATTTTCTTCTTGAAATATTATTTAAGGTATTCAATTTTTTCTTTAAATGATTTCAATGTAACTATAGTTCGCATCTTTTTTAGAAATTTTAGAAATATTAATTCTTTTATTGTTTATTATGATTTTTGTTGCTTCAGGATTTCCTATTTTAAAGATTAATGGCCTATAACCCAAGACTTCTTGCTCTTCATTTTCCATCAATTCATATATTAGATTTTTATTAAACTTATCTTCAATAATTATCCAGCTTTCGCCGGATACAATTATTTTTATTTTGTCAGGTATTACTTCAATAGGCTTAATTAAAGTACTAGCTTCTATACCATCATTTAATTTTTTTTTATCTTTCGAGCCAGATTCATCAAGAAAATTGTCTTTTACAATATCTTCAAAATCTTGTTCTTTGTCATTGGATATAATCTCTAAAGTTTCTATATTTTCTAAAATTTGGTTATTATCTTTAGAGTAATCTTTATCATTCCTTAAAAAAAATATTAAGGTCATAAAGGTAAGAGCAAGGACAAACATTCCTATAAAAAAATAATTGGATTTCCCTAAAAGTTTGAAATAATTTATCTTTTCTTCATCTTTAATTTCTTCTTCTTTAGAAATTTTTTTTGTAAGATTTAGCTTTAAGTCTTTAAGACAGCTTTCTGAACTTATTTCTAAGAAAGAAAAATATTTTTTAATATGAAACTCTGTGTAAACACTATCTGGAAGTGCCTTAAGGTCTCCCTCTTCAAGAGAGCTTAAAAAATTAATTGGAATTTTAGTTTGCTCTGAACATTCCTCTAGAGAAAGATTTTTGGAAGATCTCGAGGAAAGTAATTGAGATTTCCAATCGGAATTCATTTTTAACTAAAATAAATCGCTCATTATAGCGATTTCTCTCGCTGCAGACTCCTGAGAGTCAGAACCATGTACAGCATTTCTAGACAAAGATTCAGCAAATAATTTTCTTAAAGTTCCCTCTTCAGCTTCTTCAGGATTAGTAGCCCCCATTAAAGCTCTATAAGATTTAATGGCATTTTCTCCCTGAAGAACTTGAACAATTACCTCACCAGAAATAATAAACTCTACAAGCTCGCTGAAAAATGGTTTGGATGCGTGTTCATTATAAAAGTTCTTAGCAATTTCTTCTGAAAGACTAATTTTTTTAGATTTTACAATCTCTAAACCTGAAGCAGTTATTTTTTGATTAATTTCATTTTCAAAGCCATTTTTTACTGCATCTGGCTTGATGATACACAAAGTCGTTTCCATAATTATCTCCTAAATATTAGTCTATTTCTTCTATCCAAAGAGCCTGAATTGCCTCTAAAATTCTTTCTCCGCATCTATCAGAATCGTCATCGAAATCTTCTAGGGATGTCACCATATTCATAAGGTCAGTAAAAAGCAAGGTTTTTGGATCTTGATTAGGATATTTATCTATCAAAGAATCAACAATTTCATAAGTATCAGTCCACTTCATTTTTAGTGAGGGTTTTCTGAAACCATGTTTATATTGTATTTAGGAATTTCTATTTCAATATCATCGTCCTCTAAAACTACTTGGCAACTTAATCTTGATCTTTGCTCTAGTCCCCAAGCTTTATCTAAAAGATCTTCCTCTACTTCCGAGGCTTCTTTAAGATTGTCAAAACCATCCGTCACTACGACGTGGCAAGTGGTACAAGCACAGGATAATTCGCAAGCATGCTCTATATTTATTTTGTTATCTAGCATAGCTTCACAAACTGTAGTCCCTTTTTCAGCTTGAATTTCTGCTCCGTCAGGACAAATTTCAGGGTGAGGTTTAATTTTGATTTTTGGCATTAGATGCTAAAGCTTTCGCCGCACCCACATTCAGCAGAAACATTCGGATTTATAAATGTTAAATTAGAATTTACTCCTTCTCTCACGTAATCAATGGTCGTTCCATTAAGAAATATGAAGCTTTTTTTATCCACAATAATTTTGAATTGCTTAAAATTAAACTCTATATCATCTGAGTTTATTTGTTTCGAAAATTCTAAGAAATATGCATAACCGGAACAGCCTGAATCCCTAATTCCAATTCTTATATTTAGACTATCCTTATTTTTTAAAAGAGATGAAAAATGACCGATTGCAGATTCGGTAACATCTAAATGATTATTGATTGTGTTTTCTGATATCGTCATTAGTCTCAAAATCATTAATAGCTTTTTTTATAGCCTCTTCAGCAAGAACACTGCAGTGAATCTTGATTGGAGGTAGCTCTAATATGTCTACGATTTCTTTATTACAGATTTCTTTTGCTTCTTCTAAAGTTTTTCCTTTAAGCATATCTATAAGTTGACCACTTGAAGCAATTGCAGATCCACATCCATAAGTTTTGAACTTTGCATCTACGATTTTCTTTTCTCCGCCGACATCTTCGCACTTAATTTGAAGTTTCATCACATCTCCACAGGCTGGTGCACCAACTATACCAGTTCCAACTTTGTCAAAATCTTCATCGCCAGGCTTCCATCTACCAACACTGGCTGCCTTAGGATCTTTTAAAGTTTTTTCAAATTTATCTACGACTTTACTTGAATATGCCATTTTATTACCCCTTAAATTTAACTAGCCCATTCTATTTTACTTAAATCCACACCATCAAGGTACATCTCCCATAAAGGCGAGATTTCTCTTAATTGTTCAACCGACTTTTTGACTAAATCTATCGTAAAGTCAATTTCTTTTTCACTAGTAAATCTACCAAATGAAAATCTAATTGAACTATGAGCTAATTCATCTGGACGCCCTAAGGCTCTCAAGACATATGAAGGCTCCAAGCTGGCTGAAGTACAAGCAGATCCTGAAGAAACTGCTATATTTTTAATTGCCATAATTAAAGATTCACCTTCTACATAGTTGAAAGATAAATTAAAGATGCCAGGATAACCGTTTTTAAGATTTCCATTTACATAAATTTCTTCCATATCCTTAAGACCATCATAAAGTCTGTTCTTGAAATAATTAATTTTTTTATAATCTTGATCGATTTCTTCACGAGCTATTCTAAAAGCCTCTCCCATCCCAACTATTTGATGAGTCGGCAGCGTACCTGCTCTTATACCTCTTTCCTGACCTCCACCATGAAAAAGTGCTTCTAATCTTACTCTAGGTTTTCTTCTCAAAAAGAGAGCTCCTATGCCTTTAGGTCCATAAATTTTATGAGCTGAAAAAGACATTAAATCTACTTTTGAATTACTTAAGTCAATAGGAATTTTACCAGCGCTTTGAGCAGCATCAACATGAAAAAGTACACCTTTTTCTCTAGTAATTTCTCCTATTTTATCAATATCATTGATAACACCAATTTCATTATTTAAGTGCATTAAAGAAACTATAGTTGTGTCTTCACGAATCGCATCTGAAACTTGATCTGGAGTAACGTTTCCAAATTCATCCGTTTCTAAATAGGTAACCTCGAATCCTTCTTTCTCTAACTGTCTACAAGTATCCAAAACTGCCTTATGTTCAATTTTGGAAGTAATTATATGTTTGCCTTTATTTTTATAAAAATGCGCAGCGCCTTTTATAGCAAGATTATCTGATTCAGTTGCTCCTGAAGTAAAAACTATTTCTCTGGGATCACAATTTACTAATTTAGCAACATTTAATCTAGCTTCTTCAATCAATTCTTCAGCTTTCCATCCATAAGAATGAGATCTTGATCCTGCATTTCCAAAAGCTCCATCTATGGTTAGGCAATCTTTCATCTTTTCCACAACTCTATTATCAACAGGAGTTGTTGACGCATAATCTAAATAAGTGACCTTATTAGCTAAATCTTCATTGATCATTTCCGCTTTACCTGAATTAGAATCGAATTTTTTTTTCAATTCAGCAATAATATTTTCTCTAGCACTAATAGCCTTTTCGACGTCTGTTTGACCTGTAGATTTTCTTAAATCGTATCCTAACTCAGATCGAAGAGCTGAAGGAACTGCTAATTTGACCCACCATACGTTATTTCTTTTATAGAGGTATTTCGTATCCATAAAAGAATTGTACCATAATATAATTGCTTTATTAAGGTACAGTCAGATTTTTTGTATTAA
>OCZA010000279.1_pt1 | contig 18276 bp, 22 predicted proteins | sample 1539021 | NCBI WGS metagenome assembly OCZA01 (sample SAMEA2619376, study PRJEB22493) | marine metagenome | biome: marine biome (ENVO:00000447); feature: surface water layer (ENVO:00002042); material: "saline water (ENVO:00002010), including plankton (ENVO:xxxxxxxx)" | depth 5 m | reverse complement strand
GTAACCTTTTACACAAATCCTATTAAATAAATCCTCTCAGGTTATTCCATATGCTGCATTGCAAAATTTTATTAATATCCTAAATAAATCATAGCTTATCTATAATTTTTTTGCTGAGATCAAAACAAAACGACAAAAAACATGTAAGTATGCTCTTTATACTGTCTCCATAACATGTCTAGATATTCGAAACACCATGAGGAACATGCCCCGTCGTGACAAACTTGCTCGCCGATGCACAGTGCTCTTGCTGATCATCAAAAAATAAATCCGCACCAAAAGATTCCAAGAAATCACCCTTCTCGAGGCCCCCGAGAAAAAGACTTTCATCAATACGCACATCCCATGACCGAAGCGTCCGGATTACTCTCTCATGCGCTGGTGCGGAGCGCGCAGTTACGAGCGCAGTTCTTATAGGACACTGCTTATTACTAAACTTAGCTTGCAATGTTTGTAGCGACAAAAGAAATGACTTAAATGGCCCTGCATCGAGAGGCACTTCGGCAGAACGTGCTTCGTTTTCACAAAAAGCCTCTAATCCATCAGATTTAAAGATTTTTTCTGATGAATCAGAAAACAAAACAGAGTCTCCATCAAACGCTATTCTCACCTCATTATTCGAGGACTTTTTGTTATTGGAGGTGAGTAAGGTGGCTGCCGCAATTCCATTATTAAGTGCATTACGGACATCCAAACTATTTCTGGAAAGAAACAAGTCACATGAAAAGTCTGCGATGTACTTGTATGGAGAGGAACCGCCTGAAAATGCAGCTCTGGTTATGTCTAATTTATAATGATTAATTGAGTTGAACACTCTGAGACCCGTATCAGCGGAATTCCTGGAGAGCAAAATAACTTCAACTAGTTGCTCTTTGTTATTTTTATTAATCTCAAGAAGCTTCTTTGTAAGATTAAAGGCTTCTCCTTTCTCAAGTATATTATTTTCATTTTCAATCTGATATTTTGAATAAGCTTTCAAGCCTTTATTCTTAAACACTGCATCGCTTTCAGTTAAGTCAAACAGCGCCGATGATGATATTGCAATAACTAACTTGCCCGAACTAGAGGTCAACGTCATAGTCAAAAAATACTAAATAGCTTTGATTGTGCCTTTTGGCAATACTGCGTGAACAGAGGCTTTTTGGAATTTTAAAGTTAAATTATTATTCACCTCTAAGACAACATATTCTCCCTCCAGCTTAGTGATTTTGCCAAGCATTCCACTCGTCATTACCACCTCATCTCCCTTTGCAAGGGCACTCACGAGGTCATTATGTTCTTTTTGTCTCTTTCTTTGAGGTCTTATAATCATAAAGTACATAAACACAAAAAGACCTGTGAACATCAAGACAGTAAACAACGGATTTGGTTCCGATGCGCCACCTGACTGTGCGTAAGCACTTTGTATAAATAGCATTAGTCACTCTCCTCTTAAAGATTAAATTATAGTTTTACTTGATATTATTTCTCAACCACAAAAGAGTATCATCATGATGGGTCTTTGTATTTACTTTTGGCATTATATGAGCAATTAGACCTGTTTTATCGATAATAAAAGTAGAACGGATGATTCCAAAAAACTCTCTGCCCATAAACTTCTTTAGATCCCAAACTCCATATTTCTCGGCAATTACGTGTTCTAGGTCTGATAGAAGGCTAAAATTTAAATTTTGCTTTTGTTCAAACTTCAATAGTTTATCACTAGGATCAGGACTGATTCCCAAGACGACAGTATCAAGCTCTGAAAATTCTTTATAACTGTCGCGAATGGAACAAGCTTGAACCGTACATCCTGGGGTTGATGCTTTTGGATAAAAATACAGAACGACATATTTCTCGTTTCTAAAATCACTTAAATTTATCAGTTCCTGATGCTGGTTTTTTAATTCAAAACCTGGCGCTTCGCATCCTTCTTTCAAAAATGTCATTGTATGTCCTTCCTAAAATTAGTAATTGTTTTGATCTTCAGCTAAATAGTTCAATCATCAAGAAGCTCTCGTATTGCTTCCTTCTCCTCTAGCAATTCACGCTCGGAATCCTTCATCTTTTCTTTAGAGAACTCATTTAGGGCTAAATCTTTAATAATATCCCAGCGACCATTGCTACACCTGCAAGGAAATGAGTAAATAATATCTTTAGCAACGCCATATGATCCATCTGATAACACACCCATGCTTACCCAATTGTCAGTACCAAGTGCCCAATCTCGCATATGATTTATGGCTGCGTTCGCGGCTGAGGCTGCACTAGAGGCTCCACGAGCTTTAATTATTTCTGCACCACGCTGCTGAACACATGGAATTAATTCATTTTTATACCAATCGATGTTGATCATATCAAAAGCAGATTTTTCTCCAATCATCGTATGGTGCAAGTCGGGGTACTGAGTGGCAGAATGATTGCCCCAGATTATTATGTTCTCCACGCTTGAAACTGGTGAGCCTGTTTTATCAGCGACCTGTGATTGAGCTCTATTATGGTCAAGCCTAGTCATTGCTGTAAATTGTGATGGATCTATATCCGGCGCATTTTTTAACGCTATCAGTGCATTCGTATTCGCAGGATTACCCACCACTATTACTTTTATGCTTTTTGATGCTGAATTATTGATCGCCTTCCCTTGCTCAGAAAAAATGGCGGCATTTGCTTGGAGTAGATCTTTTCTCTCCATTCCTGGGCCCCGTGGCCTCGCTCCCACAAGAAAGGCATACTCGCTATTTTGAAATGCAAGATCTACATTATCAGTACAAATTATCTCTTTTACCAAAGGAAATGCGCAGTCGCTAAGTTCCATTGCCACTCCCGATAGCGCATTCATTCCCGGTGTAATTTCCAGAAGTTGAAGAATTATTGGTTGATCTTTTCCAAGAAATTCACCTGAAGCTATTCTAAAAATTAGCGAATAGCTGATTTGTCCCGCTGCTCCAGTGATTGTAATTCTTGCTGCTTTTTTCACAAAAAATACTCCTTTTTTGAAGGTTTTTAAACAATTATAGGATTAGGTTTATTTACGTTTTTATACCGATTCAACTTTTAATTTATATGCCTTCTTCATCGCATCATACAAATCTGACGAAAAACTTCCATTGTTAGGATCTAGTTTTAAGGCTAAGGAGATAAGATATTCATTGTCCTCAACACCATCCCAATTTTTTATGTACGTTCCAGTCTGATAACCATTATCCTGTCTGAAGGTGTTCAAAACATTTTTGCTTATATAACCTACATACAAATCTTCAAATGTCAGATTAATATCAATCATTAGTTTAAAAAATCCCTTTAAGTCAAATCCTTTTGTTATAAGTGTGTCTGAAGTAAATTGTTCTAGGTCTAATTTAAAATCACCTTGCTCAATTTTAAGCATAAAAGTGGATTCGATTATTTCAATGCAGCTTTCTTTATTATTTTCCATTAGCAAAATGCTGAGGCCGAAATGCCATATATCCACAAGTTCTAAGTGTATTTGCCCTGTATTAGGAATCTGTTTTTTCCACCACTTCCATCCATAATGATCCAGTAATTCTGCACATTCGACCCAAATTGCCCGATACCACTCAAAATTTTGAGTTTTCCAGTCAGCATGAACTTTCTCGTTGATTTTATCTTGAAGATTCAACATCTCTTTGATCTGGTTCTTCAAAATTCACTCCTTATGACAAATTAACCACAAACGTATCAATCTCTTACAAACATATTGTCAGTTTTCTCAATACCAATTTTAGTTGAAGGACCATGACCCGTAATAACTTCTGTATTATCGTCTAATAAATAAAGCTTGTCCTTTATTGATTTAACAATTTCATTAAAATCGCCACCGGGAAGATCAGTTCTTCCAATACTTCCTTTAAACAGAGTGTCGCCTGCTACTAATAATTTATACTCTTCAAAAAAAAAGCTCATTGAACCGGGCGTATGACCCGGTGTATGAATAGCTACGCCACCGCAACAGTTAATGGCTTGGTCATCCTTTATAACACCATCTATTTTTGGTAATTTTATTTCCGGTATACCAAACATCTGACATTGTTTATCTACAATTTCCCAAAGGAAGAGGTCGTCTTGATTAAGATAAAGTGGTGCCCCCGTCGCTTCCTTTATTACACCAGACGCTAATATATGATCTAAATGTGCATGCGTGTGAAGAATTGCTATCACTTCAAATTGGTGCTCCTCAATAACTCCTAAAATCTTATTGGGATCGCCGCCAGGATCAATAATTAATGCCTTTTTTTGCTTTAAATCACCGATAATTGAACAATTGCATTGCAGCGGTCCCACGGGAAAGGATTCTATAAAAAAATTATTTTCGTTATTTGTCATATCATAATCTTTAGTGAATCGTTGGCTTTGATTTGAGCCACTTCATCATTAAGTCTTCCCATGCCAATTGAATATTAATTGGATGTCCCCTGATCACCATATTTTTCGCGGAAATTATATGATCTAAGCATTCATGAATCTCTAACTTATTATTGTTAGAATTCTCAATCAAAAGACTATGAATATATTTTACAAACCAATCCAGGCAATAAATTGGATTTAATTTCTTAATTTCATCCGCTGCTGAAACAAAATTTATTTCTAGCTTTGCGACTCCAATTAAAATGCTTTTAAACCTTTCATGTTCAGACAAAAGGTTGTTCTCTAAAAACTCAGCTGCTAAAAATGGTCTATTATTCGATAAAACTAGAGCGCTTTTAACTTCGTTTTCATCATAATTTGAACCTTTTAGTAGCCATTTCATCGAAGAATTATAATCAGGCACTGGAACATTCATAATGTGACATCTACTCATTATTGTAGCAAGAAGCATTTTGGGAATGTGTGAGACTAGAATAAACATCGTTTTTGGGGTTGGCTCTTCAAGTATTTTAAGTAACGCATTCATCGAATTCTTATTCATTCTTTCGGCAGGATAGATTACACAAACCTTCCAGCCACCTTGATGAGAGGTTGTACTCAATCTCTCACGAACTTCTCGCACTTGATCGATTGAAATATCTTTCTTTTCTTCCAACCTTGTTATTACATAAAGATCTGGATGTGACCTGGAATCAAATAGTTCCCTGGCCTTTGTAAGGTTTGAATCAGCTTCAGATCGAGGTAAGCACAAAACCTCGCGTGCTATATTCATACTGAGATTTTGTTTACCGATACCCTCGGGTCCTCGCAACAATAATCCATGTGGTAATCTTTCTTGGTCTTGCATTAAACGAATTTGTTCAATGATATTTTTGTGCCATGATAAATTTTGCATAATTTTAAAATAAAAAAAGAAATCGTTAGTCGGGTTAATTGTGTTTTTTGATAAATTCCATAACAGAACCACGTATTGCTTTCTCAACCACTTTCATACTTTTAGATGCATCTATCGGTATACATCTATCCCTATTATTTTTTACGATTTCTTTGTAGCCATTTCTAATTTTGTTGAAAAAATTTAAATTCTCTTGCTCGAACCGATCTAATTTTCCTCGTTTGCGAACACGATCCATCGCAATCTTGACCGGAATATCTAAAACAATTGTCAGATCGGGAGTTATTTGAGGATGAACAATGTCTTTTAATGATGAGATTATTGACAGATCTAAACCCCTTCCATATCCCTGATAAGCAAAACTTGCATCTGTGAATCGATCGCAAACAACCCAAATGTTTTTATTTAATGCTGGCTCAATTAACTGTGAGAGATGCTGCATTCTGCTTGCAAACATAAGTAAAACCTCTGTTTTCTCATGAATAATCTCACTACCCTTTTCTAGTAAAAGTTTTCGGATATTTTCAGCTAGTAATGTTCCACCTGGCTCCCTTGTCGTAATAAACTCGATGTTCGCCTCCCTCAAAGTATCCTCAATGACTTTTAAATTAGTAGATTTTCCTGCTCCCTCAGTGCCCTCTATCGTGATTAATTTTCCAGTCATATTATGTAGCTCACTTTTTAATCAGGATTTGTTCTGTAATTGTCCGATCTTCCAATTATTTGATACTTCTTCACAGCCTTTTGATGCTCATCAAAATTATTAGAGAATTGATGTGTTCCATCTCCTTTTGCCACAAAGTATAGGGCGGAGTCATTGGCTGGATTTACAGCTGCCTCTATTGCCTTCTCTCCTGGCATACATATAGGAGTAGGTGGAAGTCCATCAATAACATATGTGTTGTAAGGAGTTCTTTTTTTTAGATCCGATTTAATCAAATCACCATCAAAATCTGATCCTAACCCATATATTACTGTAGGATCTGTTTGAAGTCGCATCCCAATTTTTAATCTATTATTGAAAACTGCTGAGATTGTTTTTTGCTCACCGACAGTTCCGGTCTCTTTCTCTATTATTGAAGCTAATATGAGTGCCTCATAAGAGTCCCTTAGTGGAAGATGATGACTCACTGAGGTCCATTTTTGTTCCAGCAAGTCGAGCATTTTAGCGTGTGCTTTTTTTAGTATGTCTGCAGGATCACTTTGAGATGTATAGTAATAAGTATCCGGAAAAAACCATCCTTCTGGATTTGACCCTTGAAAGCCCGCTTTCTTTAATAAAATCTTTAGATCTTCATATATAAATTCATTGAAGTATTCATGTGATTTTAAATGATTAATCCATTGATCAAAATTCCAGCCTTCAATAAAGGTAATCGCATAATTAATTGTATCTCCGGCTACAAACTTCAAAATTAGAGTTTCAAATGAATCATCTTGAGTTATAGAGTATTCGCCGGCCTTTAGCGACTCTTTATGACTTAATCGTGCATACCAGTAAAATAGAGCTTTGTTTGATATCAAATTTTTATCGTGAAGATCACTCAAGACGATTTTTAGATTATCTCCAGGCTCAATAATCCAAGTTAAATTATTCTGCGGATGATGATTTTCTAATAGCTTTTTTGAAATCATGTTTGAAAATGATAAGAAGACGAAAAACACAAACACGATAAAGAGTCCAGCAAAGATTTTAAACTTTGAATTAAAATCTATTTCAGAAAACATGGATATGTCTCCCCTAAATTTTTTTCAATGTCTTGCGTATTAATTCCAATTGAACTTGAACGAAATATGGTTTTGCCTAAATTTTCAATCTCTACTATTGGTATGATGCCTCTGATTGAATTACATATAAAAATCTCATCAGACTTATTCAGGGACTCTAACTTGATAGCCCTGACTGAAACATTGGTTTTAATGCGATTAAAAATATCCTCAATTAAAATTTCTCTTAACACGCCAGCAACTCCTGAGGAGCTCAATTCTGGGGTGATCCATCCGATTGTCTTGCTTTTTATAAAAATATTCGCACACGTGGTTTCTATAATGTGTCCATCTTCATCAAGCATTATCCCATCATAGAAATCTGTGCCGTTAAGCTCATTACTACCAATGACTTGATCCAATCTGTTTAAATGTTTTATGCCAGCGAGCTTACGGTTCTTACTCAATCGGTGATTACATATCGTTAAATTCACTCCTACCTTTTTTGTACTTCTTTTCAAGTTAGTTACAGAGGTAACTTTGTAAAAAAATTTTGGACTGATAGCTAAAGGAGCTCTGTATCCGCAATCACTCTCACCTGCTGTAATGAGGATTTTTACTACTCCTGAAAAAACTTTATTTTCAAAGGCCTCCTCAAGAATAGTTTCAAGAAAATGGTTAAGTTGAGCTTCATCTACTGGAATCCCGATAGCTAGCGCACCAGCGATCAGTCTTTTTATATGAAAATGTTGTAGAGGCAGTTTGGAATCACTCAACAAGAGTGTTTCAAAGACCCCATGGCCGTAGGCCAGACCACGATCATTAATAAAATTTGCAGGATCCGATATTAGACTCAAGAGTATCGCTTCATAGTATTAGATTTAACTAAAGTATAAAGGAATTTGATGAAAATCTAAGTAAAAAAGCCACCGTATGGTGACTTAATAATTATTAATTTTTACCCGTTCGATTCAATATATGAGATTGCATCTTGTACGGTGCTAATCTTCTCAGCTTCTTCGTCTGGTATCTCAGCATCGAATTCTTCTTCTAATGCCATTATTAGTTCAACAGTATCTAGTGAATCAGCTCCAAGATCTTCTACAAAGGAAGATGTAGCTTTGACGTCTTCTTCTTTTACGCCAAGTTGTTCGGCCACCATTTTTATAACGCGTTCTTCAATACTACTCATAATTTTCCACTCCATCAAAGTGACTCTGTATACTGCCTTTATCGAGTCTTTTAAAAAAAACGGATTTCCAGCTCACCGGGCCGGCATTTTACCTCAGAAAAATGAAATTACAATTAAAATAGAATAAAAATAGTCTATAAGTAATGTTTTCCTAAGGCTAACCCATATAAAGACCACCGTTTACGTGAATAGTTTCACCAGTTATGTATTCGCCAGAAGAACTCGCTAAAAACTTTACCACAGAGGCAACATCTTTAGGTTGACCTAGTCTTGCTAAAGGTATTTTTTCAAGCATTTTCGCTCTAACATCCTCATCCAACTGAAGTGTCATATCAGTCTCAATAAATCCAGGTGCCACAGTATTAACGGTTATTCCACGCATACCTATTTCTCTCGCAAGAGATCGAGTAAATCCCTCTATAGCAGATTTAGAGGCAGAATAATTTGATTGTCCAGCATTCCCAATCGATCCTACAACTGAACCAATATTAATTATTCTTCCCCATCGATTTTTCATCATCCCTTTAAGACATAATCTGCTTAGCCGGTAGACCGACTTCAAATTAATATCAATTACATCATCCCAGTCTTCCTCTTTCATTCGCAGAAGCAATTGATCTTTTGTAATACCAGCATTATTTATGAGAATTGACGGATAACCGAATGCGTCTGAGATCTCAGATATCAGAGTTTTAGTATTTTCAAAACTACCCGCATTAAAAACTCGACCCTCGCCGTTTATCTGATCCTCATCAAAATAAGTTGATATCACCTCAGCTCCCTGCTCAGAGGTTGCCGTCCCAATAATATATGTATCAGTTGCGCTGAGTGCCTTTGCTATTGCTTTTCCAATACCTCTTGTCGCACCAGTAACAAGAGCTATTGTTGTAAATTTTTTCATAAGTTTTTCCCAATTTTATTAATGGTTTCCTCTGCATTAAGCAGTGTATCGGTGGAATACAGCTCATAATCACGATTAATTCGTTTTGTCAGGCCGGTTAATACACGTCCAGATCCGCATTCTATAATTCGAGTAACACCTAGTGCTTCCATTGATCTTATAGATTGACTCCAGAGTACTGGAGAATATATTTGCTCAATCATCAGCGCCTTTATCACTTTTGGGTCATCCTCAGTTTTACAGTTACAGTTATGTAAGATCTTAAATTTTGGTTTTTTAAAGACGACCTCATCAAGGTCTTTAACAAGTTTTCTCGCTGCGGGTTTCATTAGAGAGGTATGAAAAGGCGCACTTACCGCTAATTTTAGGGCCCTTTTAGCGCCGTGCCGCATTGCCCTCTCAATAGCTTCTTCGACAATTGCGAGATGACCTGCGATTACTACTTGGCCTGGGGCATTAAAATTAACAGCCTCGACAATACTGAGATCAGTTGATAAATCATCACACAGACTGCAAATAATCTGATCCTCTAATCCTATAATGGCAGCCATCGCGCCCTCTTCTTTTGCAACGGCTGCCTGCATATATTTACCCCTATTTCTTACCAGCAAAACAGCTTCTGAGAATGATATAACTTCAGCACAAACTAATGCAGACCATTCACCTAAACTGTGACCTGCTAGAATCTTTGGAGATAAATCTAACCGCGAATTAATCATTCTCCAGATCGCAATGCTGGCAGTCAATATAAGGGGTTGAGCCACCTCTGTCATGGTGATTTGCGCCTCATTCCCTGATTGAGAAAGTTTTAGAAGGTCATAACCTAGGACTTCAGAGGCCTCTTCAAAAGCTTCGTTGACATCACTAGAGGAGGCAATGAAATCGCTTAGCATTCCAATTTTTTGCGAGCCTTGACCAGGAAAAACTATGCCATAACCGTCTCCCATCATGATGCCATCCATTCATATTTGGATAATTTAGGCTGAAGCAAGTTTATAATATTCTTTTCAGCGTATAAATTTGCTTTATAAATTGCATTCTCAAACGCGTATTTCTGCGCGCTTCCATGACTTTTTACAACAATACGATTTAGACCGAGAAATATCGCGCCATTATGCTGTGTTGGACTCAATCTATTCTTAAAGTCATCCAAAGATTTAGTGAAAATTTTGCTGAGTAACCGTAACGAAAATCTTTGCTTTACTATATCAGCCCCTATTCCTGTAGCTAATCTCGCAACACCCTCGGCTGTCTTCAATGCAACATTACCAGTAAACCCATCGCAAACAATGACATCGACTGGATCATTAAAAAGGTTATTTCCCTCGATGAAGCCCTGATAGTTAAGATTTTTGTCTTCATTAAACAATTTAGCAGCAGCTTTTAACTCTTTCGTACCTTTATTTGCCTCTTCTCCAACATTAAGCAATTTTATGGAAGGATTCTCTATGCCATCAATCAGATTGCATTTCATAGAGGCTAGCACTCCGAATTGATGAAAATTATTTGCATCACAGCTGATATTTGCTCCTAGATCAAGTAATGATACATTGCCATAGTAAGATGGTGCGGATGCGCATATTGCTGGTCTCTTAATTCCTGGAAGAGTGTCTATGAGTCGCACACTCTGCATCAATAGTGCCCCTGTGCTACCGGCAGAAACGCAAGCGTCCGCATCTCCTTTAGACAAAGTCGTTATCGATTGACATAATGATGACCCCTGTTTATTTCTTATGACATCAATTGGGCTATCAATACTTTTAACTTCGGACGAACAATTAATAATGTCCAGTCTGCTTGCCAGACCCTTGATGGGAACTTTAGGTAGAAGTCTCTCAATCTTTTTTTTGTTGCCGAAAAGCAAGATTCTTAGCTGAGATTTTTTCAGGAGTGAATCTATAACTGCTGGAACTGTAATCTGTGGGCCGCAGTCCCCACCCATTGCATCTACAGCAATTCTTATCGGTGTGGACAAATCTAGATTATTCCTCGCCAGCGTCAATCACTTTTTTACCACGATAAAAACCATCAGCAGTAACATGATGCCTAAGGTGACGTTCGCCGGTAACATCATCTGTTGATATGGTTGATTTGGTGAGCGAGTCATGAGCCCTTCTCATTCCACGTTTTGAGCGCGTTTTACGACTTTTCTGAACAGCCATAATTATTCTCCAGTAATATTACTTATTTTCATTAGTTTTAAACTTTTTAAGCACCTGAAAAGGACTGTTATTAGAATTTCCTGCTTCAAGTATTTCAGACATTGTATCATGTTCACATTCATCCAAACCATGTAATGGCGATATAGGCATCATTAACAAAAGTTCATCTTCGAGAGCTTTCAAAATATTCAACTCACCCGCTTCCAAAATCCATTCCTCATTGTCATGTCTCTCATCTTCAGAAGCTAAATCGTCCTCAACCAACACAGCATTAATATCGAGATGCACCTCTTGATCAAAGTAATTCAAGCATCGCTGACAGACAAATCTCATTAAACATACTGACGATCCTTCAACACTTATCGTATTGCCACTCTCCTGATAAAAACATATATCGAGTTCCACTTTACCAATAAGCTTATGATCTAATGAATTTATTCTATTAAATTGAGAAGGCTCAAAAAAACCCTTCAATTTATTACCATCTTTCGTAAATTTCTTAGGGGAAATAATAGCTGGTAACGTCATAAGAAGCTTCCCTAAAAAATTAAGCGCGAATAATATTAACTATAAACATATCTGTCAAAAATTTATGATAGAAGCAGTTGTCTTAATAGGTATATGCTTAGACAATTAAATGCGAAATTGATAAATGGTAAATTTATTTATGAAATATATATTGGCTAGCGAATCGATATATAAAAAACAATTATTATCAAGAGTCTTAAAAGATTTTGATCAGATTACACCTGCGGTTGATGAGACGATTTTTAAATCCGAGCAAGCTCCGGATGCGGCAGTGCGACTTGCATTGAAAAAAGGACAAATCATATTAGAGTCTAATCCGAATTCGCTAATTATAAGTTCCGATCAAGTCGCTGTTGCCGATGGAAGGATTCTCCAAAAACCGGGTTCAGATATAAAGGCGATTGATCAACTGTCTTACCAAAGCGGAAAAATGGTTGAGTTTTTTACATGTGTTTGTGTAACAAAGGCTGCTAAGGCAACTGGTGTCATTCAATCTCATAAATTGAGTCGCACGCAAGCGCATTTTAAAACCTTAACTAAAGAGCAAATTGAGTCGTATGTTCTGAGAGAACAATCATATAATTCAACTGGAGCATTTAAGGCTGAGGGATTTGGAATAGCATTATTTAGGAAATTATCATCGGATGATCCCACCTCGATACTTGGATTACCACTAATCGATCTTGTGTCGTTGTTCTCTCAGTTCGATATTGACGTATTTCTTAATAAGGATTAATTTGAATTAATTAAAGCAGTGATATAATTGATTCTTCTAACTCTATCGGGTTGCTAACAACAATGTCTGGAATTGACTGCAGAAGTCGTTCTTTACTGTGCGCACCGTAAGAAACAGCGATGGATCTCATATTGGCATTTTGCGCCATTGTTACATCAAAATCTGTGTCACCAATCATTACTGCATTGTCCTGATCGATGAACAGTTCTTCACATATTTCATCGAGCATCTGGGGATTAGGTTTAGGCGCAGAGAAATCAGCCGTTTTAGTTATCTTGAAAAACTTCGTCAAATTTAGTTTATCAAGGTCCCTCTTTAATCCTTGTCTACTCTTCCCCGTTGCGACCGCTATAAAACAGCCGCTCAAAATAAGATTTTGTAACATTCGCTCGATTCCGGGAAATAAAACAGGATCATTGATGAGGCGATAGTGTTTTGAGTATAGAGTCGAAAATCTTTGAATTTCGTTAGTCTTAGCATCTGGATATAGAATTTGTATTGCCTCACTTAGACTAAGACCTACAATTTGAGAGATTTCAGATCTTTTGAGGATTTCAAAACCAATATCAGCTGCACTGTGCTGAAATGCAGCAACTATAGAAGTTAAAGAATCGCATAGCGTTCCATCCCAATCAAAAATTATAAGCTGAACTGCATTTTCATTCTTTTTCATCATTTAATAACTCTAGCCCATTCTTTAAATCGACAGGAAGTGGCGCAGTAACATCAATAAAAAAGTCTTGCTCGGGGTGTTTAAATTTTAATTTAGATGCATGAAGGAACATTCTTTTGATACCAAATTCAACCATTGTTTTATTAAAAAAAACATCGCCATACTTCCCATCACCAACAATTGGCATTCCAGAATATTGGCAGTGAACTCTTATTTGGTGGGTTCTTCCAGTTTCCAATAAAACATCGAGCAACGTGGTGTTTTTGAACTTTTTGATAATATTGAAGTTTGTTACGGATCTTTTTCCTGAGGGATCCACTTTTACAACGCGCTCGCCGGAGAGCATTTGATTTTTTTTAAGTGGTGCATTTACTTGCGACTTCCCCTTTGGCCATTTACCTTTAACTAGAGCCACATAGTGCTTTTTAACCTGATTAGATTGAAGAGCCTCGCCAACCATTGAAAGAGCTAGTCTATTTTTCGCAATGATTAGACCTCCAGATGTATCTCGATCTATTCGATGAGCAAGTTCTAAAAAAGCATCTGGTTTTCGTATTTGCCTAAACGCTTCGATCACTCCAAGAGATATACCGCTCCCTCCATGGACTGCGAGCCCACTAGGTTTATTAAATATTAGCAAGGAATTATCCTCATAGAGAATGTTAGTCATGATAAGTTCCCGGAGACTATCGCTAATCTTCGTTTCTTTTTCAGTTTTGTTTATTCGCACTGGTGGAATTCGAATAATGTCATCCAATAATAATTTATAGTCAGGCTGTGATCGCCCTTTGTTAATCCTGACTTCTCCCTTCCTGATTAAATTATAAATTCGAGATTTTGGAATATTTTTTAGGTGTCGAATAAGAAAATTGTCTAAACGCTGGCCCACATAATGATGACTCACTTTAACGAGCACTACCTCAGTAAAATCGACGTTTGCCACAATTTTATGACTCCTAACATGATATGCAATTCATTGTAACCTCAGCGAAAGAATTTAAACATCGTCCCCACTAAGTTTATTGTTTATTCATTTTGTTGTTATACTAGCTGACGTTACAAATGTGATTTGGGTCAAAATGATCTAAATCTATCAGAATTCGAGATGTTTGCTCTACATGAAGCGAGCATCAAAATTAGCTGAGCGAGATCAGCAAAAAAGGTTTTTAAATCATCCTGGGAATAACAGGATTACAGGAAAGGTATACGACTCTTGGCATAGCTAGGAGCTGGTGGAATCTGTAGGCGAAGCGTTAAATTAATTGAAGAACAAGTTACGAGCTTGCACTTAAGATTTTTTGCCAACATGAAAAAGTGTTTCTTTGGAAATATTGGCATAGATCCATCTTCCATACTCAGTAATAGACCAGAAATGCTCTGTTACATAACACCTCCTTTTCTACTCCCCTTTCTGATCTCGCCTTTTATAAAAAGGTAAAATATGAAACGTATGCTTATAAACGCGTCTCACTCCGAAGAAGTTCGCGTAGCGATGGTCGACGGACAGAATTTATATGATCTGGACATCGAGAACAGAACTAGACAACAAGTTAAATCAAATATCTATAAAGGTAAAATTAGTCGGATAGAGCCAAGCCTAGAGGCAGCTTTTGTTGATTATGGTGCTGAAAGACATGGCTTTCTTCCTATGAAAGAAATCTCTAGGACTTACTTTAAAAAAGGAGCTGCGCCATCTTCTCGTATCAAAATTCAAGAGGTGATGGTCGAAGGACAGGAGGTTATTGTCCAAGTTGAGAAAGAAGAAAGAGGAAATAAAGGAGCCGCCTTAACAACATTTATCAGCTTAGCTGGCCGCTATTTAGTTTTAATGCCCAATAATCCTCGCGCCGGTGGAATTTCCAGAAGAATTGAAGGAGAGGAAAGAGCTGAATTGAGGGAGGCTATGAAAGGCCTATCGACTCCAAAAGGTATGGGCGCAATTGTTAGGACTGCCGGGATTGGAAGAGGTACAGAAGAGCTCCAGTGGGATTGTAACTATTTAACGCAACTTTGGGAGACAATAACTGAAGAGTCAAAAAAAGCATCAGCTCCACAATTTCTGTTTCAAGAAAGTAATGTAATCGTCAGAGCAATCAGAGACTATTTGCGACAAGATGTCGGTGAAGTGATAGTGGATAACGAAGAAGCTTATGCGCTCGCATCTGCTTTTATCGGAACAGTAATGCCCGACTTTAAAAGCAAAGTGAAATATTACAATGAGGAAATTCCTCTTTTTAATCGATATCAGATCGAAGCTCAAATTGAGACAGCGTTCCAAAGAGAAGTCAAATTAGCTGCGGGTGGTTCAATCGTAATTGATATTACCGAGGCGCTTGTATCGATTGATATAAATTCTTCCAGATCAACAAAAGGTGGCGATATTGAAGAAACTGCATTCAACACAAACAAACAAGCGGCAGAAGAAATTGCGCGTCAACTTAGACTCAGGGACGTTGGTGGATTAATTGTTATTGACTTTATAGACATGCTTAACACAAAGCATCAAAGAGAAGTAGAAATAAAGATGAGAGAAGCTCTTGAGATTGATAGAGCAAGAGTTCAGGTAGGAAGAATTTCACGCTTTGGTTTGCTGGAAATGTCAAGGCAAAGATTACGTCCATCTCTCGAGGAGACAATGTCACGAACATGTCCACGGTGCATGGGACAAGGAACCATTAGAGGCACCAGATCATTGTCGCTATCCATCCTGAGACTGATTGAGGATGAAGCTCAGAAGGAATCAAGCCGGGAGATTCGGGTTGTTGTTCCTGTTCCAGTTGCAACCTTTCTGCTGAATGAAAAAAGGGATGAAATATCAGAAATAGAAAGACGCAACAAAATTGAAGTCACAATTCTCCCTGATGTAAATATGGACACGCCGCACTTTAATTTAAGTCGGATCCGGGTTCAGGATGATGAAAAATCAGAATTCAGTCATGAATTACTAGAGAATTTGACTTCAAATGTTGATGAGACAGATGTTCAAGAGGAAGGTTTTGGTGATCTTCCAAAACCAGCGGTGAAGACAATAATACCAAGTACTCCTGCACCAATTAGTAAACCAAAGAAAATCTCGCACGATGCGTCGCCTGGAATCGTCAAGAGACTCTGGACCTCAGTCTTTGGATCATCCGAACCTGAACAACTCCGAGCTAATGAGGATAAGTCTACGCAGGATACAAATAAGAAAAGCAAATATTCCAAACCTCGTAATCAGCAACGGCGACCAAAAAGTAACCGAAAGAGATCCGATAAAAATATAAAAACATCAGAGATATTAGATAAGGCTGAAAAGGTTACTGACGAGAATACGACTCAGAAAAACGATTCTTCTTCCAAGAATCAAGTTGCAGATAATATAAAACGACGTCCAGATAATAAAAGGCGCGGGCCAAGGCGCAAAAAAACAATTATGACCAATAACTCACAGACAACTAGGGTAGTGAAAGATGTGCCAAATATCACGGTTGCTGAAGCTAGCACCTCAAAGGGTGAGGTGGCAAAAGATAAACCTAAAACTGTAAAAAAGCATCAAACAGAGAAAAATAAAGATGCAGAGGGAGTCGCACCAAAGAAACCACCAAGGGATTCTAGATCAAATTCACCAAGAGCGAAAAATGATCCAAGAGTAAAATCCAGCGAGTCAAGCAAAGTTGAGGTAAAGACAGAAACAATAGCACTGGATGTTGGTGTGGCTCAACCAACTGCAGAAATAGTAACTCCAAAGAAAAAGCCGATTAAAAGAGCTGCGAATGACCCAAGAAAGGAGCCCTCTTCACAGTCTACTAGTCCTAAACCTGCGGTTCAAAAAGAGGATTCTGCAGGTAAAGATAAAGAAATCAATAGTTCCAAACCAAAGGCAAAGGCAAAGGCAAAGGCAAAACTAAAAGCGAAACCAAAGCCAAAGTCGAAGTCAAAACCAAAATCTAAACCAAAAGAAGACGCGAGCAACACATAATAGGTGTAACTTTTTCAAGTATCGTTAACACTTTATTTTGAGTGGTATAGGTTGCAATGTATAATTAAAAAATGGTGGGATGGCAGAGCGGTTGAATGCACCAGTCTTGAAAACTGGCATAGGTTAATAGCCTATCTAGGGTTCGAATCCCTATCCCACCGCCATTTATTGGTTTCATAAGTTATGTAGGGTAGTTAATCCGCCTTGTTTGAATTCGAGCGCAATCTATGAATACTGGTCTTTCTTCAGCTCCTCAACAAATAGTCGAAAGGTTTATTTCAGCTTTCAACGCTATGGATAGAAAACTACTCAATCAGATCTGGTGTACCCCATGTATCTTTATGATTGGAAGTGAAACAAAGATGTATGAAAAATATAGTGACGCGATCGACTTCAAAGATATTCTTGATAGTGGATGGAGTTATACAAAAATAAACTGGATTGAAAGTCAATACGAGAGCGATGAGTTAGCTCTGATAAGGTTTAATTTTTCACGGTTTTGTAAAGATCACAAGGAACTCAATCAGCATACAGTTTTCCATCTTCTCAGACTATTTAAAAACGAATGGAGAATTAGTTCTCTTATTATGAATAAAATATCTGGGATGTCAGGTGTGGCATCTAAATAAAAATATCTTTAGAGGCTTCATGATCTGTTCATTTTCTAACCGAACTAAATAAATGCCTCCTTTTTAGATCCTGTAGTTATAAACTGTAACCTGATCCGAAAATCTAACTGAGAGCGTAAGTGCAAACAATGAATAAAAATGATGATGGACAAAACAAAGCGCTTCTTCCTTATGGGACGTCATCTTCTGCCCCAGCGATTACTTTACCCGACCTGAAGCTTTTTCAATCTGAGCGGGGTACGATAGCAAGAAATTATTTTGAGAATGCTGTTGAGCTCCTAAATAAGGAGTTTCAATCACTACGAGACCTGACAGAGCTGAATGATCTTGTGTACAACTCAACGTATAATTTTGTCCCGAGAGTTGGACAAACTTATCATCTGTATAAGAAGGACGATGGTAGACACATTCTCAGCATGATCGATAATTGGAATGCATTTCAGCATATAGCATCTGTTGTGTTCACTGCAGACAGCGTTTGGACCTACGTTGACGAGACCAGTTAGGCCGATCAAGATTTTCGCTTAGTAATT
>OCZA010000278.1_pt1 | contig 18333 bp, 14 predicted proteins | sample 1539021 | NCBI WGS metagenome assembly OCZA01 (sample SAMEA2619376, study PRJEB22493) | marine metagenome | biome: marine biome (ENVO:00000447); feature: surface water layer (ENVO:00002042); material: "saline water (ENVO:00002010), including plankton (ENVO:xxxxxxxx)" | depth 5 m | reverse complement strand
ATTGCTGCATAACGTTTTGATAACTGCTCGCAATTTTCACTCTCACCTTTATTAAATCTGACATTTTCCAGTAAGATTAGCTTTGAGTGCAAACTAGCCAAATCTGAAATATTTCGACATAGAGAAACATTAGTATCAAGCTTTTGTGCCAAATATTTGGCAACAGGATCTAAAGAATATTTTTGATCAAATGTATCCTCTTTAGGTCGTCCCAAATGAGACATAATTACAACATTACTGGCAGTCTTTAACGCAAGCTTTATAGTGGGTAGCGCTTTATCAATTCTTATTGAGCTATCGATAATTCCTTGATGCATAGGAACATTTAGATCCAATCGAATCAGAACCCGACGGTTAGCCATGTCTACTTCTTCCATTATTCTCATATGGCTAATGTCTCGTAATCCAAAATCTTATGATGTCTAGCATTCGGTTGGCATATCCCCATTCATTGTCGAACCATATTAAAATTTTGACTAGCTTAGCTCCACTTACTCGTGTCTGGCAGGAGTCTACAATTCCACTTCTTTTATCATGGATGAAATCGCAAGATGCGAGTGGCTCATCTGTATAGCCCAAGATGTTCGAGAAATCTCCATTTGCAGATTCGAACAATATCGAGTTTATTTCCTCAACAGAGGTGCTTTTTGAAACCAAAATTGACAAATCGATTGCAGAGACATTAATTGTAGGCACTCTCATCGCTTGCGCTTGAAATTTTCCTGTCAGATTTGGCAACACTCTGTCAATCCCAAGTGCTAAATCTGTATCAACTGGTATCATAGAGTTCATCGCTGCTCTAGTCTTCCTTAAGTCTGTATGGTGAAACGCGTCAATAACAGGCTGATCGTTCATTGCAGAGTGAATTGTTGTTATTACACCACTTTCAATACCTAACTTATCATGAATAATTTTTATCAGTGGCACCACACAATTTGTCGTGCAAGAAGCCCCCGATATAATCGAGTCGGAATCTTTTAAGAGATGCTCGTTCACACCGAATACGATTGTGTTATCAACACACCGATCAGCAGGCTGTGAAAAAAGAACCCTCTTTGCACCTGACTTTATATGCAATTCTGCTTGCTCACGCTTCGAATAAGATCCACTAGATTCAATTACGATATCAATATCATGCTTAAGCCAAGGCAAACAGTTTAAGTCATGATGATGGCTAACAGAAATAAGATCATCGTCTATCTTTAAATTTTTACCATCGGTATTCACACAACCAAAAAACTTGCCATGAGTCGAGTCATAACGAGTCAGGTGAGCCATGGTGTGAACTTCCGCTATCTCGTTTATCGCTGTTATTTTAAATCCCAGATCCCGATCAGTTTCATAAAAGGCACGAAGCACGGACCGACCTATCCGTCCAAAGCCGTTGATTGCGATATTAAACACCTAAGAAAGCATCCCCTTCGCAACATTGACAAGATTTTCCTGAGTAAAGCCGAATTCTTGCATTAGCACATCACCGGGGGCTGATTCGCCGAATGTTTCCATCCCAATCACAATTCCGGACAAACCAACAAATTTATACCAATAATCTTTATGAAGAGCCTCTATTGCGATACGGTTTAAAAGGTTTGGCGGTAAAACACTATCTCTATAGTCTTGATCTTGTAAACAAAAAAGCTCAGCACACGGCATTGAAACAACTCGCGCTGATATACCTGCTACTTTTAGCTCTCGAGCAGCTTGAATAGCTATATTCACTTCTGACCCCGTTGCTATAAACAATAATTTTGGATTTGGATGATCTAATAAGACATACCCACCTTTGGATATTAGTGCCACTTGTTCATTATCTCGTATTGCGGGCTCTAAGCTCTGCCGGCTGAAAACTAATGCTGTAGGACCATCGTCTCGCATAATTGCATGCTTCCACGCAGTGGCAGATTCTACCGTATCACAGGGCCTCCAAGTATATAAGTTTGGCGTAGCGCGAAGTGCAGTCAATTGCTCAACTGGTTGATGCGTTGGACCATCCTCTCCCAATCCAATCGAATCATGAGTGTAGACAAAAATACTCCTTTTCTTCATCAACGCAGACATTCTAATTGCATTTCTAGCATATTCCATGAACATGAGAAATGTCGCTCCATAATTAATAAAACCACCATGCAACGATATTCCGTTCATGATTGCAGACATACCGAACTCTCTGACTCCATAAAATATATAGTTTCCAGATGCATCATCCGATTTGATCGGCTTTGAGCCTTTCCAAATAGTAAGATTTGACCCAGCGAGATCTGCCGATCCACCTAGTAATTCAGGTAGCATCGGACCATATGCATTCAGACAATTTTGAGACGCTTTTCGCGATGCGATTTTCTCAAAATTACTCTGACACTCGTGTATATAACGGTTTGCGCTCGCTTCGAAACCCGCAGGAATTTCACCCTTCATTCTTCTTTGAAGATCTAGAGCTAGATCTGGGTACTCTTGCTGATAATGATTAAACAGAACATCCCACTGGTCTTGCTTTTTCTGACCTGCATTTTTTGCATCCCAAGCCTCATAAATTTCAGACGGAATTACAAAAGGTTTATGATTCCAATTAAGGGCTTTTCTGGTGAGCGCAACTTCATCATCTCCCAACGCCGCGCCATGACACTCTTCCTTGCCCTCTTTATTAGGCGATCCAAATCCAATAATTGTTTTACAGCAAATCAAAGTGGGTTTGTCAGTCTCATATTTTGCTTGTTTCAATGCGCTAGCTATTTTGTTGCTGTCGTGTCCATCAACATCACTTATAACGTCCCACCCATAGGCTTCGAAACGTTTTTTTGTATCATCTGTAAACCAATTCTCAACTTCGCCATCGATTGAAATCCCATTATCATCGTAAATCGCGATCAATTTACCTAGGCCAAGCGTCCCTGCAAGAGAACATACCTCATGTGATATACCTTCCATTAAACAACCATCACCTAAGAACACATAAGTATTATGATCAATGATTCTGTGACTATCTTTATTAAATTGATCGGCTAAAACTTTTTCAGCGATAGCCATACCCACAGCGTTCGCCAAACCTTGTCCCAAAGGTCCAGTAGTCGTCTCTACACCTGGAGCATATCCATATTCCGGATGCCCTGGTGTCATGGAGTGCAACTGACGAAAATTTTTAATCTCATCTATTGAAAGTTCATAACCCGATAAATGAAGAAGTGAATATAGGAGCATTGAGCCATGTCCATTAGACAAAACAAAACGATCTCTATTAATCCAGTTGGGGTCATTGGGATTATGCGATAAAAAATCATTCCATAACACTTCTGCAATGTCTGCCATACCCATTGGGGCGCCAGGATGACCACTATTAGCACGTTGAACAGCATCCATACTCAATGCTCGAACTGCATTGGCAAGTATTCTTCTATCTTCCATCAAGCATTACCTTTTTATTTTTATAAATCCATTTTATCTTTGCTTAAAAATAAACACCAGCTAATGCAACACCTAAAAAGCATCAAAATTTGTTTATATAAAAACTTATTGATATAATAAAATTATGAGTTTTAGCGCTAAGAAGTTCGTAACTAGTTCTGTTGATGTTTCCAATTTCAATCCCTTATGCAAAGCGGTTGGGGACCCTTTACGTGTTGAAATATTAAAGGTACTTCAAGATAATTCTTTCGGTGTTTTGGAGCTCTGTTCGATATTTGAGATCGGGCAGCCAGCAATGAGTCATCATCTAAAAGTGCTCTCGAAAAGTCATCTTGTTTCGACTAAAAGAGATGGAGCTAATATTTTTTACCAAAGAAATAATTTTAATCCTGAAGAAAACTTACAGAGTTTTCAAAGCACACTGTTCAAAACAATAAATAGCTTTAAGTTAAGTGAGTCTGTCGAAAGGAATATCGAAAGTATCAAAACTGCGAGAGAGAAAGTTTCAATCGAGTTTTTCAACAAAAACGTGAGCTTATTTCAGGAAAATCAAGATCTGATAGCGAGTTGGTTGAATTATGGCCCAAGCATAGAAAATTTACTTCCTAAACACAATATTGAGGGGGGATTAGCGGTTGATGTTGGCTCTGGACTGGGCGACTTTCTGCCCACATTAAGCTCTCTCTTCGACAAAGTCATTGCAATTGATAATGCTAAAGAAGTTCTTGAAGAGTGCATCCAAAACATTACAAGCAAAAAGCTTAATAATGTTTCTACTTTTTTAGGCAACTTAAAAGAGTTCAAGTTCCAAACGACAAAAGCGGATTTTATATCACTCAATATGGTGCTCCACCACAATATTAATCCACAAAATGTTCTAAAAGAATGCTCAGCCGTTTTAGCAGAAAATGGTTTCATGCTGATTACGGAATTATGTAACCATAACCAAGAATGGACTAAGACGTCGTGTGGAGACTTATGGTATGGATTTGAGCCAGAGACTATTGAAAAATGGGCGAAAGAATGCAAATTAAAAAAATTAGAAAGTATGTTTATTGCTCAGAGAAACGGTTTTAAAACACAAATACACATTTTTAAAAAATAAAGGCGGCATTATGCAACATTACAAATTATTTACATCTGAATCTGTATCAGAGGGACATCCAGATAAAATGGCAGATCAGATATCAGACGCTGTGCTAGATGCTATTTTATCCGATGATCCGTCCTCTAGGGTGGCGGTAGAGACGATGGTGAAAACAGGCATGGCGATTATTGCAGGAGAAGTACGAACTAATACATACGTAGATCTCGAAGATGTTGTTAGGAAAGTCATCATTGATATTGGATATGATAATTCCGATGTTGGCTTTGATGGAAATAATTGCGCTGTTTTAAATGCCATCGGAAAACAATCTGGTGATATCGCCATGGGAGTAGATGCCTCGGCAAGCAAGGATATCGGTGCAGGGGATCAAGGCTTAATGTTCGGCTATGCCTCGAACGAAACCGACGCATTCATGCCCGCGCCAATTCATTACTCGCATCTTTTAGTAAAACAACAGGCTAAAGTTAGAAAAAATGGATTGCTCCCCTGGTTAAGACCAGATGCAAAAAGTCAAATTACGTTTAAATATGAGAATGAAAAACCCGTATCTATAGATGCGATTGTATTGTCGACTCAGCACTCTCCTGATATCTCATTACCAGAGCTTCAAGAAGCAGTAAAACAAGAAATTATTTTGCCAGTAATACCTGAGAAGTGGATACATAATGAAACAAAATTTCATATAAATCCAACTGGCCAATTCATTATTGGCGGTCCTGTTGGAGATTGTGGGCTCACAGGTAGAAAAATTATCGTTGATACATATGGAGGTATGGCGCGTCATGGCGGAGGAGCATTCTCAGGAAAAGATCCAACAAAAGTTGACCGCTCGGCAGCTTACGCAGGTCGGTACGTAGCTAAAAATATTGTTGCATCTGGTTTAGCAGATAAATGTGAGATACAGATCTCCTACGCAATAGGTGTTTCAGAGCCAACATCGATAAGTATTGATACTTATAACACTGGGAAATTGGAGGATCATAAAATCGCTGCAATTGTTTCGGAAAACTTTGACTTAAGACCCAGAGGACTTATTGAGATGCTAGACCTTAATAGGCCCATTTATCAGAAAACTGCAGCTTATGGACATTTCGGCAGGGATGACCTGGATGTGCCTTGGGAGAAAATAGATAAATCAGAAGACTTAAAAAAATATTTGTAAAGAAAACGCAATCTAACAAAAAGGATACTTGTAATGATTTCAGCAGCAGAAAAAATAGACCAAAACTTCAGTGACTTTAAAGTAGCAGACATAAGCTTAGCGGATTGGGGCAGAAAGGAAATAATAATAGCAGAAACAGAAATGCCAGCATTAATGGCATTGCGAGATAAGTACCAAACTGAGCAACCTTTGGCGGGCGCAAGAATTCTTGGTTGTATTCACATGACCATACAGACAGCTGTTCTTATTGAGACACTAAAAAGTCTGGGGGCCGACGTACGATGGACCTCATGCAACATATTTTCAACACAAGACCATGCCGCTGCCGCAGTGGCTGCCGGAGGCACTCCTGTTTTTGCGTGGAAAGGAGAAACTGAAGAAGAGTATGAATGGTGTCTAGAGCAGCAAGTGCTCAAGGATGGAAAACCATGGGACGCAAATATGGTGCTTGATGACGGAGGAGATCTAACCTCACTCTTGCACAATAAATTTCCAGAAGTTTTAGAAAATGTTCACGGTATTACAGAAGAAACAACAACAGGAGTTCATCGACTGTACGAAATGTTAGAAAAAGGTGAACTATTGGTACCTGCGATAAACGTAAATGACTCAGTAACTAAGTCCAAGTGTGACAATAAATATGGATGCAGGCATAGCCTTAACGATGCCATAAAGCGTGCAACCGATCATCTTTTATCGGGGAAAAAAGCTGTGGTTATTGGATATGGAGATGTCGGAAAAGGCTCCGCTCAATCCTTGCGCCAAGAAGGAATGATAGTCAAGGTTACTGAAGTTGATCCTATCTGCGCAATGCAAGCCTGCCTCGATGGATTTGAAGTAGTATCAACTTATATCGATGGAAATCCATCTAATGGCGTAGATACTGCACTTCTTCAAAACACTGACTTACTTGTCACAAGCACTGGAAACTTTAATGTATGTGGAGAGAGCGTTCTCAGTAATTTAAAGTCCGGTTGTGTTGTTGCAAACATTGGACATTTTGATAATGAGATCGATACTGCATATATGAGGGAGGTTTGGACTTGGGAGGAAGTAAAACCTCAGGTGCATAAAATCTATAGAGATGAAAGTAAAAATGACCACTTATTACTTCTTGCAGAAGGACGATTAGTAAACCTAGGTAATGCTACGGGTCACCCCAGCCGAATTATGGATGGATCTTTTGCCAACCAGGTATTAGCGCAGATGGAACTATACAAGCGTCAATTTGCTACTCAAACATCCGAAGAAAAAGCGAAGTGCCTAGCGGTAGAAGTTCTGCCAAAAAATTTAGATGAGGAAGTAGCAAGCTATATGGTTTCTGGATTTGGAGGCGTAATCACCAAACTTTCAGACGAACAAGCAAGTTATATTGGTGTATCAGTTAATGGCCCATTTAAAAACGATGCCTACAAATACTAAATTAGTAATAATTGCCATTTATCTGCTGAATAGATGAGGGATTTCAGTGAGAGTCCCTCGAATATTTGTTTCTATTGATATCCAAAAAGACGATTGTATCAATCTAGAAGAGGCAGAATCGCGTTATGTTACAGCAGTTTTAAGATTAAAAATAAAAAACGAAGTTATCCTATTTAATGGAACTGGTTATGAATATCACGGATATATTCAAGAAATACAAAAAAAATCTGTATTAATTTCAATAAAAACACAGATAAAAAAGAATACCGATTCTCCCATAAAAACTAGGTTGCTTATCGCCATATCTCGAAGCAACAGGTTTGATATGATCATTCAAAAAGCGACAGAACTTGGAATTTCCTCTATCACACCCATTGAAACGGATTACTCTGATATCAAAATTAAAAAAATTAATTTATCCCATAAACTAAATCACTGGCAAAAAATTATAATAAACGCATGTCAGCAATCAGGGCGCAATTGTCTTCCCACTATTGAGCAAATTCAAAGCTTTTCAGATGCTGTAACTTCAAATTCGTCAGGAAAAAAAATAATACTCACGCCTGGGTGTAATAAAACTCTTAAATCAATCGGCTCCGTCAAAAATGAGATTTCAATAGCCTCAGGTCCGGAAGGGGGTTTCTCAAAGAAAGAGATAACTATAGCAAAAGAAATTGGATTTGACGCTATCTCGCTCGGCCCAAGAATACTCCGGACCGAGACAGCACCATTAGCGGCATTAAGTATCATTCAATCAAAATGGGGAGACCTTACATAAAAACTCGTTTCATAATTTGGATCGCGTTTTTGGCTATTATTTCCAATAATGCAAAATCCGACCGAGAGTTAGAGCAGGAAATGATTGGACTAACAGACTCTTTTGGAACAATTGAATGTGATAACGCTCTCCGTGGGCTTGGTACAAAGGTTCTTTTATCCCCTCGAGAATTAGAAAAAGGATCTATTTTTGTAACAGCTGCACACACACTTTTCGATAAAGAGAATGGCAGGAGGTATAAAAATTGCTTTTTAAAATTAGGTAATAGCCGATTTAATAAAAGACCTTTTGATAGGATCTCAAACACTAATTACTCTCCTCTTGACAATGATATTGATAAGGCTGCCAATGACTATATTTTTTTTTATATCAAAAATAGTGTGTCCTCGCCGGGAATAAGGCTAAAAGAAACTGGAAAGAGTGAAGTAAATTTAGTCTCTATTGGCTTTGATAGCTTTTCTGACAAAATAATATTAAACAATCCATGCGAGAGAATACGTTCCGAAATCTTAAAGCTCGATGGCATTCTATTACATAGCTGTGATTCAAAAGCAGGGAACTCAGGGGGTGCAATTATTGACCGAAACACTGGAAATTTAGTTGCGATACATGGAGGGAAATTTCTAATAAATGAGAATAAAGAAAATACGAATTTTTCAACAAAAACGATAATTATCAATCATGGCAGAGAAGTTGATTTGGCCTTTGTAAAATCTTTGGATAATTTTATTTTGTCTTTAATTGGTGATCAGTGATTACTCATCAAATGAAATATCTTTCTCATAACCGGGAATACTAATTCCACTTTTTGAAATTTTAATTTTAGAATCTTCTATTTGCTCCTCACCAAATTTATAAATGATCTCCAGGTCTCCTCGATCTGCGCTTTTACGGTAAACGCTTGCTCTCTCTAGGGCGACCTCCCGCCGAGTCAAATAATTAGAAAAGTCTTTATCTGAGTATTTCAGCATCAATAATTCCTCCGACTTCTTTGGAGAAATGACATAACCACTTGCATTATTACCTCCAAAACCCTTGGAATTAATGAAGGCAACGTCCATTGGATTCGAGCTGACATCTTTATCATGCAGTAAAAAAGACAATCTTTCTTGACTGACATCTTTAGCAATCCTGTCAATGGTTTTAATACCCGGAATCACCTGATAAGAAAAAGTACCCAATGCCGAAACTACCTGATCACCACTTGCAGCGGCCATACTGTGACCAACGTATGATTTTACTGCTGCCACAGGCCAATCGAAAATATCAAACGCCTCTGCCACCCTATCTAGTACCTCTGATTCAGTTGTTCTATTGGCAGGCGTACTAGATCCGTGTGCGTGAACAAAACTATTATTTTGAATACTCTTTTCTCCAAGCAAACTTATTGCTGATGACACTGCTCTTGCAAAACATAAATAGTTCCCAGGCCCTGGAGCAGATATGGATTTCTTGATGCCATCCGCGTTTACAAAGACTCCCGGGAATGCTCCATAAATGATAGCCCCTAATTCCAATGCTAGTTTGTCGTCCATTAAAATAATATATTGAGAAGCCTCGGCCAAGGTAAATCCACAATTTTCCCCAAAAGGTCGGCTCGAGGATCGCCAGTTTACTTTATCCAAACCGTCTATTCTTTTTAATCCATCTTCTGTAACCAGAGCACTCATACTAGACAGACCTTCAGACATCTCAGGAGTGATCGGCGCTTCGGAATTACCCACAACGGCTAAGCGGCATCGGCCTGCTTGAATATCTCTTATTGCGCTATTAACCGTATATAAGAAACTAGCACATGCCCCAGTCGTTGCCTCCGTATGCCCTATATTCCCCAATACATAGGCATTTATAAAATCTGCAGGCATTGAATTTAAGGCTAGTGGAACTTGTTTTGACGTTGTTCTATCTCCTCTTAATCTTGATTTAAAAAGCCCTCCGAAAGCTTCTTCATTTACTTGACCAAATACACTCGATGAGTAGACTCCTACCTCATTTGGGCTAAGATTTTTACTCAAGAGATCCCACGGAATACCCACAGAATTGAGCGCATCATTCACTCCAAGTATTGCCATTTGCAAACCCCTTGGATGAAACCTCGAGGTATAATAAGACTCAGGGCAGAACCCTTTAGGTAACTGCCCCGCAGCTTTTGAGCTCAGTTCATAATGTGAGGAAACAAAAAATTCGGTTTTACCACTCGAGGTAACCTCTACTTCCGAATTAGGTAATATTTTTATCTTCCAATCTTTAGGGGGGTACTCGGGCAAATCTCTTTTCAACATTTTAAAAACTAATTTCTTTTCAGAAGAAAAGTTGATTTTTTTATTCCCTGGAATAGCACGGCTATCAAAATGCTCGATCTCACGAATTAATGTACCTGCGAGCACAATTCCCTCGTAAGCTTTAACAACTTCTTCTTCATCTAAAAATTCACCCGATGCACTTATGTAAGTATCATCTTTCCAAGAGACTAAGCCCATTAAACAGGCAAGACTCAAAATAGTGTTACGCTTATCTGCTTCGTTCAATGATTCTATAATCGTGCGTTTGAACCCTTGATGGAAGGAACTCCGACCGGCAGAATTATATCCTCCAAAACCTACTATGACTGGTAAAACCTTACTCATATTTATACCAATAATTTCATAATTTTTATCTTAAAATGCATTTGAACGTAGCATTGTAAAATCACGAACACTCTCTTAAAGCTTTCGGGCATTAACTATTCCACTTATATTTGCAATGTTTCTATCAATAGCCAAATCAATTTTCCCCTCCACATCTATAATATTATAAGCAATATCTCCTCGGCTTTTATTCACCATATCTATAATATTTAAGTTTAGGTCAGCAAAAACTGATAAGACTTGTCCGAGAACTTTCGGAATGTTTTCGTTGGTAAAGGTTATCCGAGTGCCGTCAGTACGAGCCATTTCAGTGGATGGGAAGTTCACAGAATTTATAATGTTTCCATTTTCTAAAAAATCAATTAATTGCTCTGACGCCATTACCGCACAATTTTCTTCTGCTTCCTTCGTACTCGCTCCAATATGTGGCATCAATAGGACATTTTTTAATCCAATCATCCCTGGCATCGGGAAGTCACTGATATATCCGCCAATTACTTTGTTTTCGATAGCATCAATTAAATCATTTAAGTTCACTATTTCTGCCCGGGCAAAGTTTAAGAGCTTGGCTGAAGGTTTCATCTTGCGGAGATTTTTACTATTAATAAGATCCTTAGTTGACGGGATAGCTGGAACATGGAGTGTGACAAAATCAGATTGGCTTAATAAGGTTTCTAAACTATCCATTCTTTTTACTTTACTTGATAGTTGCCATGCAGTCTCCACTGAGATGGCTGGATCATAACCAATCACTTTCATGCCTAAACTGGAACCTAAATTAGCTACCATAGATCCTATTGCACCTAATCCCACGATCCCCAAAGTCTTTCCAAAAATTTCTTCTCCTGCGAATCGCTTTTTTTCTTTTTCTAACAAGCGGTTCATTTCTGCAAAATCATTAATACCTATCAAAGCATTAGCATATTCGATCCCGCCTATAATATCTCTCGATCCAATTAATAAACTAGCTACTATTAATTCCTTGACGGCATTTGCGTTTGCTCCAGGAGTATTAAATACAACAATACCTCTCTCTGTATATTCCTCCACCGGAATATTATTTACTCCTGCACCTGCTCTTGCTAAAGCCACAAGAGACGATGGGATAGGCTGACCATGTAGTTTATGACTTCGCATCAGATATGCTTGAGGCTCGACGACCTCAGTACTTATATTAAATTTTTTAGAATCAAACTTACTGAGTCCTGATTTTGCTATCGAGTTGTAAACCTGAATATTAAACATTAATTTATCTCATTTATTATATTTATTTAATCTTTTCAAAAGCCCAATCCAACCATGGCATCAACAAATTTAAGTCTTCCTGCTCAACTGTTGCTCCACACCATATTCTAAGGCCCGCAGGCGCGTCTCTGTAGGAGCCAATATCGAAAGCAACCTGTTCTGATTCTAACAATTTAGTCATTTGCTTTACTTTTTCTGCCGATAAATCTAATTTTAAACAAACACTAGTGTTTGATAATGTTTCAATTTTATTTGCTAAAAAGCCAATCCATTCTCTCTCATCGACGAAGGCTTTGATAACACTTAGATTGTCCTCTGACTTTTTAATTGCTGCATTTATACCACCCAAAGATCTAACCCACTCCAATGCGTCCAAATAGTCTGCAGCACATAATAAAGATGGAGTATTAATAGTCTGACCCGAAAAAATCCCATCTATTAATTTGCCTGATTTGGTCAATCGGAATAGTTTAGGAAGAGGCCAACAAGGCGTGTAAGTTTCTAAACGTTCAACAGCTCTTGGACTTAAGATAAGCATGCCATGAGCTCCCTCACCCCCTAAAACCTTCTGCCAACTAAATGTAGTAACATCCAACTTGTCCCAAGGCATATCCATAGCAAACACTGCCGATGTCGCATCACAAAATGTTAGCCCCCGACGATTGCTATCAATCCAATCTGAGTCTGGCACCTTTACACCGGAGGTAGTCCCGTTCCAGGTAAAAACGATATCATTATCACTATTGGTTAGTTCTAGTTTAGGTAAATCTCCATAGTCTGCCTCAAACAAAGAAATTTCCGACAGCCGTAACTGATTAACTGCATCATTAATCCACCCCTTACCGAAAGATTCCCATGCACAAAGGTCAACCGGTCTCTCCCCAAGCATGGACCACATTGCCATTTCGAATGCACCTGTATCAGAAGCTGGAACAACTCCAACTCGGTAATCATCTGGTAACCCTAGTACTGAAGAGGTCTCTTCACATACTCTTTTTAACAAATCTTTCCCTACTATCGAGCGATGAGATCTTCCCAAAGCGGATACATCGAGATTTGCAACATTATATCCAGGTCTCTTTGCGCAGGGCCCCGAGGAGAAGTTCGCACTATTTGGCTTTAAAGATGGCTTCATTTTATGAACACCTGATAAAGAAGGATTAGTTTTGAGGTAGCGTACCCAAAAGTTAAAACAAGAAGAGTTAGATCAAGATTTAAGCTGTCTTTCTTTTTCTATCAAAAAGCTAGCTATTCTCAACATCCCCTCGAAACCTTTTCCCATACTCGTTGTTATTCGGTATTTCCCATTAACAACCAATTCGGGAGTTCCCTGTGTCCGATAGCCTTTGATTCTAGATTTTGCCTGGTTAACTTGACTATTAACACCAAATGAATTGTACGCTTTGGAAAATTTTTCACCATCAACTCGATGTTTAGAAAATATTTTCTCAATATCATTCTCAGATTGAATTGATTCTTTTCTTACATGAATTGCTTCGAACAAATCAACATGAGTTTTATCAAGAACATTAAAGGACCTTCCAACAAAGTATGCTCTCGCATAAGGCTCTAAACTGGGATGCCATATAGCAGGTGTTCGCTGAAAATCTACATCATCTTCTAAATCTTCGACCCAAGGTTTCATCGCTCGTTCAAAGTTGTAGCAGTGCACACATCCATAATGAAAAACTTCATTGATTTCTATTTTAGAAGAATCAGCAGTTCGTATTACTTGTGGCAAAATTTCGTAGTCCACTCCCGCTTCAAACATCTCTGCTTTTAGGCCCACAGAAACAAATATCACCATGAAAGCGATGTTACGAAATTTCTGAATTTGTTTAATCATGCTTATTAAGACCCAAGTAAATTCAATTAATTCAATCCCGATATATAATTTGACACCGCTTTTATTTCTTTATCGCTCAAATTAGCCGCTACCCCTTGCATAATTGAAGCATTATTACCACTGGCTCGCTCACCTCTTCTGTATGCCAGAAGCTGCTTCTCAATGTACTCTGCATATTGACCACCTAAAGCTGGATATCCTGCGGGACCGTTGCCATTGCCTGAGGGAGAGTGACACCCTGTACATGCCGCCACACCATTCGCAATATTTCCGCCTCGGTAGACTTTTTCGCCAAGTGCCAAAGCTTTATCTGGGTCCGATATTCCAATCAACTCAATTTCTTTTGACCCAGCAATCGTTCTCTGCTTTTGATTGTAGTAAGCTGCCATGTCTTGTAAATCTTGGTCTGATGATTGGTCCAATATTCCAGTCATCTCCATAATAATTCTCTCACCCGATTTAACTAATCTCAGCTGTTCAGTAATATACTTCTCGCCAAGTCCCGCTATTTTGGGAAAATTTGGGACTAAACTGTTCCCGTCTGACCCATGACACCCAGCGCACACCAGTACTTTGTTTTGTCCAGCAGCTGCATCTCCTGCGGACTGTGATGAAGCAGAAAATAAAAGCAAAACTACTGAAACCATCAAGAGAAAATAATATTTAATCATTCATGTTTCCAAATCTAAAAGGACAGTCTATATACGTTATAACACGCGTCACTGGCGTTCTTGCACCTGCGGAGGCATTATATAACATCTGACTCAGTTTTCTAACCAACAAATCTGAAAAAAATTGCAATTTATGATGGTAAATTTTCAAAAAGTATCTTTTTTATCCAGTGCCCCAAAATTATCATTATGCCCACCAGATGAGGGAATCGAAATCGCTTTTGCAGGTAGATCAAATGCTGGAAAATCGACAGCACTGAACACATTAGTTAAAAACAAGAAACTTGCAAAAACCAGTAAGACACCAGGCCGAACACAATTAATAAATTTTTTTGAATTAAATGAAAATCAACGATTGGTAGATCTGCCAGGATATGGCTATGCGAAAGTTCCGCTATCTGTCAAAAGAAAGTGGGATATAAATCTGTCTGAGTATCTTAGATTTCGCCAAAGTTTACGTGGTTTAATTCTACTCATGGATAGCAGGCATCCCTTAACAGAATATGACCGTCAGATATTAATGTGGAGTTCTCAGACAAATCTGGAAGTTCACATATTATTAACAAAAGCCGACAAACAAAAAAATAATGCCTTAAAAACTACGTTAGAAAAGGTAAAAAGCTTTACTCTAGATCCGGAATTATCCTTGCCAAGTATTTCTGTTCAACTATTTTCATCTAAAAGCAAGCTAGGGCTAAAGGAGTTTGAAGAGAAAATAAACTCATGGTTTACAAGAGAGCTCCTGAATCCTCAATGATTCAGGAGCTTCTTGCTACTTAGGGGTCTAACATCTACTAACATCTCTCGGGGGAGATAAATTGCAACTTTGCGTTGCTCTATCTTTGACACCAAGATTTTAAAAAGTTCAAAAGTTTTTAAAAATAAGTGGACTTTTAATGCGCCTGATCCCAATTATCACCAATTCCAATATCAACAACTAACGGAATTTTTAATTTAGCGGCATCTGCCATCCTTTTCTCAAGTTGTTCCAGCACAGTTGAGAGTTCATTCTCAGCAACTTCTAACACTAGCTCGTCATGTACCTGCATGATAATGGAACTGTCCATTTTCGAGTCTAGCAACCAGCTATCAACGGATATCATAGCTAATTTAATAATATCAGCTGCAGTGCCTTGCATTGGCGCGTTAATCGCTGTTCTTTCAGCAGCTTGCCGACGCATCCCATTAGACGAATTAATTTCTGGCAGATAAAGACGTCGTCCAAAGTAAGTTTCGACATATCCTTGAGCCGAAGCTAACTTCCGAATTTCATCCATATAGATTCGAACTCCAGGATACCTATCAAAGTACATCGCAATATACTCAGCAGCTTGATTTCTATTAATGCCTAACTGCTTTGATAAACCAAACGCGGACATCCCATAAATTAATCCAAAATTAATTGCTTTAGCACTCCTTCTTTGTTCGGCCGAAACTGCATCCGCATCAACTGAAAAAACCTCTGAGGCAGTCGCAGAATGAATATCCTTGCCCAGCTGAAACGCATTTATCAAATTTTTGTCTTCAGAAAGATGCGCCATAATCCTTAATTCAATTTGCGAGTAATCAGCAGCAACGATTTTGCAATTGGGAGCTGCTATAAAGGCTTGTCTAACTCGCCTCCCTTCGTCGCTTTTTATTGGTATGTTTTGTAGGTTTGGATCAGATGAGGAGAGTCTTCCAGTAGCTGTACCTGACTGATTGTAAGAAGTGTGAATTCGTTTAGTTCTTTTATTAATCATAACCGGTAACTTGTCGGTATATGTTGACTTTAGCTTTGAGAGACCACGATGTTGGAGCAATATTTTTGGCAACGAATGATTCAAAGCAAGCTCTTGTAATACCTCTTCTTTAGTGGACGGCGCACCTGTTGCTGTTTTTTTTATCACAGGAATCTTAAGTTTGGTAAAGAGAATCTCTCCAATCTGTTTGGGAGAAGATAAATTGAACTCTTCGCCTGCTTGATGCCATGCCTCTTGCTCGATACTAGATAATTTCACCGCGAGTTCTGAACTTTGCTCGAATAGTAAATCTGAATCTATAAGCGCGCCTTTTCTCTCTATCCGAGAGAGTACACTGATTAGTGGCACTTCAATCTGTTCAAACACAAATGCTAAATTAGAATCTGATTGAATTCTTGGCCAAAGCGTTTCATGCAGTTTTAACGTTACATCCGCATCCTCAGCAGCATAGTCTGTGGCTTGGTCAATTTCCACTTGATCAAACGTGATCTGCTTTGCTCCTTTCCCTACGACATCAGTAAAAGTTGCAGTTTTAATTTCTAAATACTTTTGGGCCAGACTATCCATATCATGGCGTGTAGCAACAGAATCAATTACATAAGACTCCAACATAGTGTCATGACTGATGCCCTTTAAATAAATACCATGTTGATGGAGGATACTCATATCAAATTTAATATTTTGACCCACTTTTTTAATATTAATGTCTTCTAAAACCGGTTTTAATTCACGGATTACTAATTTTTTGTCGAGTTGATCAGGCGCGCCGAGATAATTATGACCAATCGGTATATAAGCTGCTTTTCCAGTTTCGACAGCAATAGATAGCCCTATTAGATTAGCAGAAATATAATCTAAGCTATCAGTCTCAGTATCGATAGCAAGATACTTAGCATCATTAATTTTTGTAATCCATTTTTTTAAATCATGAACCGTTGAAACAGTTTCATACTCAGTTTCAATGTTGTGATCTTCAGGAATTTCAGAACTGGGTAGTTCTTGCAGATTTTCAAACACGTCTTCATTTTTACCTTTGGATTTCAATTTTTCATCCAACTCTTTGGACCAATTTTTGAATTCTAAATCAGTAAATATCTCAAAAAGTAAATCTTTCTTAGGAGACACCATTGGAATGTCAGAAATATCAAAGTCTGTCTCAACATCTGTCTTTATCGTTGCAAGTGTGTATGATAATTCGACTAAAGAGCGATTCTCCAAAAGTTTATCTGGGAGTGCTTTAGCGCCTCTAATTGCTAGATTTGGGATTAAATGTAAATTTTGATATATATTTTTAATATTTCCTAGAGATGTCAAAAGCGCAAGGGCTGTTTTTTCTCCAACACCAGGTGCGCCAGGAATATTATCTGACTTATCACCCAACAGAGCGAGATAATCAATAATTAACTCAGGTGGTATTCCGAATTTATCTTTCACTCCTTGCGAATCAAGAAATTGATCCGTCATTGTATTTACTAATGCGATATTATTATCAACAATCTGGGCAAGATCCTTATCTCCAGTGGATACAATAACTTTTATGTTGCTATCTGACGCTTTTTTTGCAAGTGTTCCGATGACGTCATCTGCCTCTACACCATCAATCATTAATAATGGCAACCCCATCGCTTCAATTATCGAATATATCGGCTGTATCTGCACTCTTAAATCGTCTGGCATAGGAGGACGGTTGGCTTTATATTGATCATACAAGTCGTCACGAAAGGTTTTTCCTTTTGCATCAAACACCGTAACAATATGACTATCAGGATAGTCTTTCTGAAGCCTTCTAATCATATTTATGACACCTTTTACAGCGCCCGTTGGAACTCCCTTTGAACTCACTAGAGGAGGAAGAGCATGATATGCACGGTAGATATAAGACGATCCATCTACAAGAACTACTGGATTTGCACCCATAATTATCTGCTTAATTTTATCGGTAATTCGTTAATGATAGGTATATTTGGCTTATGAAACAAATTTTTACTACTCGTTCTTTATTTACGAAAAAGTGATCTCAGTAAGCAAAATATAAAGTCGCCAGTGAAATTAATATGTTATATTATAACATAATAAGAAGGAAAATTTAGAATTATGGTTATAATGTTATACTATAACATTTTGTAGCTCATGCTTACGAATTACAGCTTAGTATTTCAGGAAAGTAATCGTCAAAAAAGCATAGTTGCGGCTATTAAGCACGCCGAATCATTATGCATGACTGAAAATCAAAACTTTACAGCGTTGAGACGCTTAGTGTTTGAAATCATATGGGAAAACTCTGTGCCGCTTGGTGCCTACGAAGTTAAAAGTATCCTCTCGAGAAAAACGAA
>OCZA010000276.1_pt1 | contig 18377 bp, 32 predicted proteins | sample 1539021 | NCBI WGS metagenome assembly OCZA01 (sample SAMEA2619376, study PRJEB22493) | marine metagenome | biome: marine biome (ENVO:00000447); feature: surface water layer (ENVO:00002042); material: "saline water (ENVO:00002010), including plankton (ENVO:xxxxxxxx)" | depth 5 m | reverse complement strand
CTGCCGCCTTGTAAAGTTTTGCTGTAATTCTAAATACGTCTTTACAGTCGCCGCCAGTTGCTGAACACAAAGGCACAGTAGTATTTGATTTGTGTGATTGTACATCAACACCATAGTTTAATTGGAAGCCTGATTGTATTTCTGCAACAGTTAAGTCTAACCCCATTTCAAATTGTTCTGACTGTATTTCGCCGCCACCTAATGCAAGGAAGTTTGAATTTTGTTCCGTTACAAGATTGTTATTATTATTAGCTTGATAACCTGTACAGGCTTCACCTGCGCCAACAGTTGAACTTGATCCACCTGTTCTACATTGGGTTTGACCTTGTAACTTTACTCTACCAGTTGAAGACCAATCCGAATCATTTATTGTAGGCAAACTATTTGTAGTTGTTGTAGACGTTAGTACAGTTGTCTGTTGTGTTGTAGTGCTTGTTGTAGCAATTTGTTCAATAACTGTTTCTGTATATTGTGTCGTGGTTGTTGTATCTTCAAAGCCACCATTGAGAGCAACTTCTGTGTTTGTAATCACAGATGTAATTGTGCTAGATGTAACAGTACCGCCGTTAGGTCCGGTATCACCTACATTATATTGTTGTGTGTATGATAGTGCTGGACTAGAGTAAGAACAACAACAAAGCACCAATACCAATACTCCAAGTAGTTGCCTTATTTTGCCATTCTTTTTCGTATGCTTCAAGATCATTTTCTTTCAACCATTTCTCATAATCAGGACGCCTCTCAGGATTTTCAGCCCAAGCCTTGGCCGCTTCGATACCAATCTTGCCTTTGTAAGGACAAGGTGTACCTGCCATTTCCATAGCTTCAAAAACTCTAGCATCTTGACATAGTAAACTGACTGCCGCTACCTTCATTCCCATACCATATAACGATCTGGATAGTTTCAGTCTTTCACAATTTAGATCTCTTATTGTTGTTCCTCCGGCAATACCTAGTACCTGTGTTTGTACTGCGGCACTGGTTCCTGTGGAACACACATCTTGATTGTTTATCATAACGTTTGGTGCCGATGCTGTTGGAGGAGTTTTATCAACCGTCGTAGTTCCTGTTACAGTTGATGTCACTGTATTAGTTTCTGCGTGTATGGCCATTGGCCAAAAGAATACGATAAATGAAATTAGAATAAAATATTTTTTCACGGTTTTTTTGCCCTCTTAACTTTCTTTTTATAAGCTAAATTTACTTCAATGTTATTTATCGTTTGGTGTAAAAATTTTTACACCTAGTATTATACTATCGTATAATGAATAAATAAAGCTATGGACCATGAAACAGATACAAATAAGCAGATGCATGTAGAAGCAGAAGAGTTCAATAAGGCGTTTGATGAGTTATGGGGTCCCATAATTATTGATACGTCTCCTGTGACGTTACCCCAAGAAATAGCAGTCCTTGAACAAAAAAGGATAAGTTTAGCACTTGATAACAATCAGGGAAATAGGACGAAAGCGGCTGAAGAACTAGGTTTAGGTAGAACAAATTTAATAGCTAAACTGAAAAAGTACAAATTGGATGAGTACTTAGAAGCCTGTTAGAGCCCTCACGCTCTGCAATTTTATTTAGCTTAGATTTCACTTTTAAGCTAGACAAATCTTTTGCCCTATTAAATACATAAAAAGCAGATATTGCTAACCCAAAAAAAGGACTTAAAGATGATAGAAGGATTTAGTATTCCGAAATCCACATTTAGAACACGGGTGTTCGACGAAACTACTATGGAATATAAGTGGCAAGATGTCACTACAGATGATTATTTCAAAGGAAAAAGAGTAGTACTCTTTAGCTTACCAGGAGCATTTACGCCTACATGTTCAACTTACCAATTACCTGGCTTTGAAGAAAATTATGATATGATTCGTAACCAAGAAATAGATGAAATTTATTGTGTATCAGTAAATGACGCATTTGTAATGAATGCTTGGGGCAAGGATCAAAAAATACAACACGTGAAAATGATACCAGATGGTTCAGGAAATTTTACGAGATTCATGGGAATGTTAATCGGAAAAAATCACTTAGGATTTGGTATGCGTAGTTGGAGATACATGGCTGTAATAAAAGACGGCATCGTTGAAAAATGGTGGCAAGAGCCAGGTATTAATAATGACGGATCAGACGATGATCCTTATATTCAAACCACTCCAGAAAATTGTTTAGAATATCTTAAAACAAAAATTACTGGTTTTTAACAGGAGATTAAATGTATAAGTTAATACTGATCGTTTCGGCTGGCCTAATCCTCTCGGCTTGTCAAACAAATTATATAACAAGCGACGGAAAAAGACTATTAGAAAATAGTGCTGTAGGTTGTGTTGCTGGTGAAATTCTATTTGGAGAATGTGCTAAAGGAGCCGCGGTAGGAGCGGGTGCTACAGTGATTTCAGATCAAAAGAAGAATTAGGTTTTACCGACAGTTGTATAAAGTCACCTAGAAAGTCAAAGTGGTTAGCTAATTTGCCAAACAGTTCTGGGTGTAATACTTCTGACACACTTTCGTAACTAGACTTACCTATTTGCGTATAATAATTTTTGTTTAATCCATAACGACTACCATAGTTGGGAAAAACTCCACGAACGAATAAACAAGTATCGCCTAAAGTCTTAGCATCATACTTGCTTTGTTCTTGTAGTGTCAAGTAGCAAATAGCAAAAGTTTTTTCAGGAACAAAGTTTGGTTTATCAATGAAAGAAGCCAATAGCATTACGATGTAAGACTCAATCTCAACAGGGAGATCGTAACCCGACTTACATTGTGTTTCTTTTACTACATTGTAAAAGGCCGAAGAGTAAGCATCTTCCATAAAAATATTTACCATTTTTTCTTGACAAGTAATAAAAAGTTTGTTAATATGCAATAAATTAACAAGAATAGGGGACAAGTGTTACGGTAGCACGGCTGGCTCCAACCCAGCAAGACAGGGTTCAATTCCTTGGTCCTCTGCCAGAGTAAAGAGTAAATAGAAAGTATGAAAATTTTTCAAAAAAAGATAGACGATTTTTTCAAATGGGTAAAAGGCACTGAACTTGTAATATTGGAAGATATAGATGTTACAGAAGATCCAGTTAGACCTGAGCTTAGTCTAGAATGGCGAAAGGAATACAACCGACAAATATTTGGTTTAAAGTACGAAGACAATATTGAGGGTGTAGTCTGTGTTGCTTATACCAAAGGTGTACCACATAGTGTTAGGGAACTTGAACTCATGAGTGAAAATGCCAGTATGAAAAACGATGCTGATACAGCCGTGGCTTATACAGTTTGGTCTAGAAAACGTGGAGCAGGCAAGGAGATTATTCATAAATTATCCGAACATGCCCAAAAAAATCCAGAGCTAAAACGTATGGTGACATTATCACCATTGACTCCTATGGCTACACATTTTCACATCAGAAATGGTGCTAAATTGATCCAACATAACCCGGATACTCAAAATTTTGAATACAAACTGTAAATTTGGCTGATCGGCTCAAATTATCTACAATTAAGTATAGTTTTAATGGGCAGATCTCCCACCAAAAAAGTTGACAAACTGATTAAATATTGTTATAATTAATTACATTATTCATAGCGGAGATCAAAATGCTTATTACAACTAGAGGCGGTTCAAAAACACAGAAAAAATATGTCAAAAGCATGGCAGATTTTTGCGGACAAAAGCTTCTAGGTTCGAGATTGTATCCAAAAATTGAACTTAGAATAGAACTTGTAAAAGACCTTATGAAAAAAGAAAAAATCTATGGTGATGCTATTTGGGAGGACGATGAACGTTATCCTAAAGAGTTCCATATCAGAGCAGATGCTTCGCAACCCTTAAGACGTGTGTTAGAAACTATAGCACATGAAATGGTCCATGTCAAACAGTATGCTAAAGATGAATTACATGAATACACTATGAAAAAAGGACACAGATATAAGGGAAAATTCTTTTCAGACAAATTGGATTACTGGGACGAACCTTGGGAGATAGAAGCTCATGGTAGAGAAACTGGTTTATTTGTACGTTGGGCTGAAAAAAACAAACTTGGTAAAAGAAAATGGACCCAAGATCCTGGAGAAGCACAATAACAAGCATGGATATTCTTCTTGCTTTACTTCCTTTAATTGGCATATACGGATTTATAATTTGGTTGTTATTAATGTGGAACAACGAAAAAATCTCTTGACAAATTAGCTTTTCTTTGTTATATTAGTAGTATGACATTTTTAACAAAAGAGGCAACAATGACCAAGGCAATCCAAACCCAAACTGCTCTGGCTGTAGCATTTATGGCTGATAGACTTAATGAAGGCTACATTAGAGAAACAAGAAGATTCTCTGAAGACGTTCCTACACAGTTTGCTAATAAAGAAATAGTAAAATTTTATTTCACAGAATCAGATAACTTTACACCAGAAGATTTTGTAAAAGCTATTCCCACTGATGAGGACTTTGATAACGTTGATTTAGCATTAAAACATTTCAAAAGATATACTTTGGAACTTTTAGGTAACACACTATCTGATTTTCAAAAACAAGTATTCAATTCTATTCAAGGTCCAACTGTCCATAAAGGTACACTAGGGTTAGTATCATATGTTCCTGAACTTATTCGTAGAGAATTACAAGACGCAAAATTAAAAAAAATGCTTAGAACAGAATATCGTGAAAGCATCGCATTAGGAAAGTACGGTGAAAAATGTACAGGTAACCTAAAAATTATCGATGCTCGTTGGTCTAAGAATTGGGAAAGCTATAATTATACCGCAGACTTTGGAGGCAACATAGTAAGTTTCATGAACAAAGAAAAGTTAGATATTGGACAAAGAATTAATTTTAAAGCTAAAATAAAAGCACACCAAAGAAACAAATTCTTTGACATTCCGGAAACTAGATTAAACTATATGAGAAAAATGAAAGATGCCAGATAACATCAAGGTAATAACAAATAATGTTATACAAAAAGATTCATGGAGACACGACTTACAAGGAAAATGGTTTGATACCTATTCTAAATTATCACACCTAGAACCAATGCTGGTTAATATACATCAACTCCAAAAAAATATTATTATAATGGAAAACTTAAAAATCAGCCACCAATTTACATATCGATCATTCTTAGACAATATGGGATCAAATGAAACTAACATTAACCAAAATTTTATATCCAATTTATTCTCTTTAATTAAAAACTTGTGTATATTCGCTGAAAAGTATAACTTTTTTCACAATGACTTAAACAATGCGAATATACTGATAGATAATAAGGGAAACATAAAACTTATAGATCCTGACTCCTTTGTCTTTATTGATAAGTTTGAGAGATATAGATGTCAATGGAAATATACACAAATAACAAAAGAATTTTTTGATGCTTTTTTTGAAAGGAAATATCATGAGACCTATGTATGATAATAAATGTATGGTAACCTGTACAGATAACGACAAAGTGGCAGAAGCTGAAGTAGACCATTTAATTGATAAAGACAGACTTACAATCTTTCTTGCCCAAAATAAGATCCATATGAAATATAACGGAAGTGTTTATGTTGGCAATCAGTTTGGTTATGAATTTACAACAAAAGGGCCAGTAGAATTAACAAAGATGAAAGGAAGAGGCGATGCCTAATTTAGTACCAGTAATTATTGAGAAAGAAGCAAGAGGAGAAAGAAGCTACGATATCTATAGTAGGCTTCTTAAGGATAGAATCATTATGTTAGACACAGATGTTAATAGCACCAGTGCCAGTTTAATTGTAGCCCAGATGTTATTCTTGGAATCAACTAACCCAGGCAAGCCTATTAATTTTTATATTAATTCGCCAGGAGGTAGTGTTACGGCAGGTATGAGTATATACGACACAATGCAATTTATTAAATCACCTATTCATACAACTGTGATGGGTATAGCGGCGAGCATGGGAAGTTTCCTAGCAATGGCCGGTGAAAAAGGTAAAAGAGCAATTCTTCCACATGCTAGGCATATGATACATCAACCAAGCGGTGGTGCGTCAGGGCAGGCAAGTGATGTAGAAATAAGATATAAAGAATTACAATATTGGAAAGAAACACTTACAGATATCTACGTAACACACACAGGTTTAGATAGAGAAAAAGTTGCCAAAGACATGGATAGAGATTTCTTTATGAGTGCGAAAGAATCGATAGAATATAATTTAGCTGATTTTATAGCAGAGAAAAAATAATGAAGATAATGGTAGATTTAAATAAAATTAACAGTGGCTTACATTGGACTACTTTGTATAGTGAAAAAATATTATTAGCTATAATAGGTATGTTAACAATGTTAGCGGCAGGAATGGATATCTATAAGATGGTAATAGACTTAAAGGTCACTCTTGCTGATTTATTTTTACTTTTTATCTATGCTGAGATTATCGGCATGGTAGGAGCATTTTATATCAGTAACAGAATACCTGTCACGTTACCTATTGTCATTGCCATGACGGCATTGTGTAGGCTAATTGTGTTACACAGTAAAGATGCTGATCCATGGGTGCTTATCGCAGAAGCAGGTGCTATATTAGTATTAGGCGGAGCCGCTTATATAATGAGTTACAAGGACAAATTAAGTTTAGAAAAAGAACAGTTAAGGAAACAAAATGAATCTAGTTAAAGAAAAAGTTGCTGAAATGAAGGGTATACCTGAAGAAAAGGAACTCGTCGAAGCATTACAAAAAGCAATATTTGAAATTACGTTTAATAAGTTGGACGGCGAAGAAAGAATTATGACATGTACGAAACTTACAGATATGATTCCAGAAGATAAAAGACCAAAGACAGATAAACCTGCTAAAGAAGGCACTATTACTGTTTGGGATATTAAAGCTGACGGATGGCGAAGTTTTCGATACGATCGTGTTACAAAGGCAGTAGCATGTGTGTTCTAAAGACTTCTCGTAGCTCAGCTGGATAGAGCGTCGGTTTGCGGAACCGAAGGCCACAGGTTCGAATCCTGTCGAGAAGGCCAAAAAGAAGGAGGTAAAATGAGCGATAAAGACTTTTCAGGAAACTTAATTAGAATATCTATGCTGGAAAAAGAAATAGAATATGCTAAGAGTCAATTACAACCACATGACACGGGACATATTTACACCGCGATTAGTTGGTTGGAACATAGAATAAATGAGCTCAAAGGTATAGATGAAGATAACGAAGACTATTCATATACTGAGCAACATATTCAACAACAAAAAGATCCTAGACATAATCAGTCGGCTTTCAAAGGAAATAGATAATGGAATATCTTAGTCTCTTTCCTACCCTTATAGGGACTTTTAATCTTAAAGAAGTTGATAACGATATCTTAATTAAAAAGATGGAGATGTCAGGCAATGTTCAACACGGACTTATAGAAAACGGAGTCAGTAGTTATGTAGGCGGAGAAGATTGTTTTCTTACTAGACTAGGAGTATCAGATTTAAAAAATAGTATTAAAACAAAAATTAATGAATATTGTTTCCAATCAGGCATAGCACCTAATTTTATTATAAACAGTTGGGCTAATGTCATTGGACAATCAGGATATGTAAAAAGACATAGACATGAAAAATCTATTCTCAGCGGAGCATACTATCCAACGAATAGTAATGCTAATTTAATACTTGAGAATCCTAATACAAACTTTCAAATGACACAAACGAACGTTAACGAAACAATATTTAATTGTGACAAAGTTACAATAAAACCAGAGGCAGGCAAATTAGTAATTTGGCCTAGCTACATATATCATTCAACCGAGAATAACAGTGATGAAAAAAGATATACAGTAAGTTTCAATACTTTAGATGAATCTTACAAAATTGCAATAAATAGACAGTAAAATTTTTTTCAGTAAAGGAGTAAATTATGATAACAGGATTTATAGTCTTGGTCACGGCTTTGTGGTCAATGGATAACGCAGAATATATAGACACAATGAACAACCAACTTGCTAAAGGTTTCAGTTGGGAACAAATAGAGTGTAGAGCTCCTACGCCAGGAGTACCACATATTGCTTTAGAGAGTCCTCTAGGCAATAAGTACGTCTGTAATAAACTTACAAAGTAATGCTGGCATAGCTCAGCTGGTAGAGCAACTGATTTGTAATCAGTAGGTCCGCGGTTCGAATCCGTGTGCCAGCACCATTACCTAATGATCGTATATATCTGGCCCGTCTTTGACTTTGACAGGTTTACAATAAGCAGTGACTCTGTGCTCAGGTGGTACTAGGCTACTGTAACTATAGTTTCCATATTGTCTTGGAATACGTTTGGCATAATATTGGCAAACATCTATACTTCTAAATATCATAGCATTAGGTAGTTGAGCTTCTCCTATTATCACTACTAACAGGAAAGCATGTATCATTAATATCCTCTATTCATGTAAAGGTAAATTACACCTACAAAAAATCCTGCTATTGCTAAACATAAGATTCCTATCATTATTATTTCTATAAATTTTTGCCTGCGTTCTTCTTGAGCATATATTGCGGCTTGACGTTTCTTTCTTATGTCTCCTTCAGTCGCTAATAACTCGTCCCAAGCAGATAATCCTCTTGTCATAATAATAATCTGTTTCAGTTGGTCTCGCATATCATCAGCTTTTTTTCTAGCCATAAAAATAGTCATTGCTTCTTCTTCTACAGATCCAGATTGAAAAAGTTTTTTAAATAATGGAGGTTTCTTGTTATATTCTTCTGCTTTTTTGATATCACTTACAGCACCCATCCAACGTCCGAGATCACCTGCCATAGACTCTATGTCTCGGCCGACTGAAAATCCTGCTTTGATTGTGTTGAAAGCGGCGGTGGCCCCTGCCAATGCGGTTATTGGATCTATCAAGATATTAGCCCTTATTCTGTAACCTGTGGCCCTACTTTGGGTCTTCATTATATTTATATGATAACCGTTTTGGTAAAGTAAGCATAAAATAATGGTTGACTAATTAAGTGCAAGGTGTTATTATAAGTAATAATTAAATATTGAGAGGCACAAATGAGAACACAACCACAAGAAGTAATTTCAAAATTAGAGGCAGACAACAGTCGTTTAGCAAAAGAAAAAGTTATACTAGAAGCAATGGAAGAAGGGCTAGACGAATTCTTTGAAGGAGTCAAAATGGCACTTGATCCTTTATATACTTTTGGTGTAAAGAAAGTTCCTGAATCCAAAGTAGATGGACAAGGGCTCAAATGGGAAGTATTTAAAAAACTAGCAGACCAATTACACAATAGAGAACTTACAGGGCATGATGCTAGAGATGCAATATTGTTGACTAGAGATATAGCAACAATGGATCAATGGAATAAATTTTATAGAAGAATATTAATAAAAGATCTACGTTGTGGTGTAAGTGAGAAAACTGTAAACAAGGTAGCAAAAAAGTTTCCACAGTTTTCAATTCCAATTTTTACTTGTCCTCTAGCACATGATTCTGCTAACCATGAAAAGAAAATGGTTGGTAAGAAACAAGTAGAGGTAAAACTTGATGGAGTAAGGGTAATTACAATCATCCAAGGAGACACAAGCCACGGTAACTTTAGTAGGGTAGAAATGTTTAGTCGTAATGGTAAACAGTTTCATAACTTTGGACATATCATAAGTGAAATTGAAGAAGTCATTAAAGATAATCCTCCACCATATGATTTGGTTTTGGACGGTGAAGTTATGAGTGCTAACTTTCAGGACCTTATGAAACAGGTACATAGAAAAGATGGTAAGCAATCAGATGATGCCGTATTACATTTATTTGATATGTGTCCATTATCTGAATTCCAAAAGGGAGTTTGGGACAAAGATCAAGCATTCAGAAGCCAAGCAGTAAAGGCTTGGGTAGACCAGCATAAAGGCGTCTTAAAGCACGTACAAACACTTGATTGGGAAGATGTGGACTTAGATACCCAAGAAGGTCAAGAACGCTTTGTAGAGCTTAATAAAGCGGCTGTAGACGGTGGTTATGAAGGGGTTATGATCAAAGATCCTGAAGCACCATATGAATGTAAAAGAACACATAGTTGGTTAAAGGCAAAACCATTTATAGAAGTAACATTAAAGGTTGTTGCGGTTGAAGAAGGCACAGGCCGTAACGAAGGTAGATTGGGTGCCGTAATAGTAGAAGGAGAAGATGATGGATACAATTATAGCCTTAACTGTGGGAGCGGTTTCACTGACGATCAACGTGATAAGTTCTGGGCTGAACGTGCTAGTCTCATTGGTGACTTAATAGAGATTAGAGCAGATGCTAGAACGCAGTCTCAAGATTCTGAAACGTATAGTCTCAGGTTTCCAAGGTTCAAATGCTTCCGAGGTTTCGAAGCAGGAGAAAAAATTTAATCCCCGTGAACGGATAGACGGGAAAAACCTTACCGATGTTGAGAAGATGGACAAAGGTTACAAAGGTAAAACATTCACAATTAACGGCTTAGATGGAGATTTTTGATATGTATTGGTTAGTTGTAATTTTAAGTATAGCGAGTTATCCTGAAATGAATTTACAGTTTGAATTTAGTAGGAGTTACTACTGTAATTTGGCAAAAGACAAATTTATTCAGGCTGATCCGCCAACAATGATAATTGGAGGGAAAGTTGTTTCGTCCAAGATTGAGAAAATTTATTGTGACAAGAGATAGGTATAAGTAAATGAGAAATTTAAAAAGCATGTGGGCAGACTTTAGAAGAGATGACAGACCCGACTGGGAACGTATGTCAGATGACGGTATGAATAAAGTGTTAAAAACTGTTATACTTTGTATATTTGCTTACGGAACTTATGTTTTATTCATAGAATTAATTGGGAGATTTTTATAATGAGAAGATGGGTATACGATTGTTGGAATCATATAATGGATGCTGAAGTTAATCCATTAAGAAATATTCCGGATTTACAAGTTAGGCATATGGTTATGCAGATACTGGCATTTATGTGGTCGGCAGTATTTGCTCTGCTTATTGCTGATAGCATTATGGCATTTGGTGTTAGTGCTATAGGTCATGTTATGCTTGTTGCGGCTGTTGTTGTTACTGTAGGAACATTTAAGGTAGCAGAACATAAACCTAGTATGTTCGAATTTAGAAAAGACGGTTATCATTCGCATGGTAGAGGTAGAACATATACAATTTACAGGGACAAAAAAGGCAATGCTCATAAAGTAGAACTGCCTCCAGGTGATCCCGGCGGCGAGCATGAATAACGGTTGGCAATTTCCTTCCGGCTTTAAAACTATGAATGATATAAAATTTATAAGCCACGACAAGCATGTACTAAAGCATTTTCCTATTGTACCTGCTAAAGATTGCTTACCTAAATGGTATGCTAAATTAAAAGCCAACGAACCTAACATATCAAAATGTATGCCAGTACGTGATATGATCACTGCTGGTTACATTATTCCTAATCCCACTGAACAAGTAGTAGGATTATTAACGGAAGATGATATTCAAAACCCTGATGTTGTATATCCTGTGGAAATAGCAGGAAAATTTTTTACATCTTTAAATTATATGACTGCCCCTAATGCTTTTCATACTCATGACCAATGTCCTGTAAAAATTGATGGAGCAAAAAAGTCATATTACAAAATTAAATTACCTTGGAAGATTATAACTCCTAAAGGTTATAGCACTTTATTTTTACAACCTTTTTACGAGTTCCAAAAAGATTTCGTTATGATGCCTGCTATAATAGATACAGACTTGTATGATCATAGTAATTTAATATTTCCTTGTTACTTTAATAAGGATGTCGACCTAGCCCCTGGACAACCGTTAGTTCAGTGTATTCCTTTCAAACGTGATGAATGGAAACATTCGTTATCACACCAAGAAGAAGAAAAGTCTAGTAAGATGAATTTGTTTCTTCACAACATGTATAAGAGAGCTTTTCATCAGAAAAAGACTTTCAAATAAATTGACTTTTATATATAATGACTATATACTAAAAAAAATAGACAGTTGGAGATACCATGGCAAAGAAAAGAAAAGGTAATATTTTCAAAACAAAAGCGACTGAACCTAAATGGGATGATAGTAAAGACCTGACAGGTGAACAGTATAGCAGACGTATGCACGCCGCCCAAGAACACTATAGGATGGATTTTAAGTCTGACGCTTATAAGAGATGGATATTAGAATATTGTAAAACATCTGAGAAATGGAAGGACCATGTCAAGACAATATCAAAGAATAGAGATGGTGAATTTAGAAGTACACTAGGAGGCTTATGTAGACTTGCTAACTTAGGTTGTCCTGACTACCATAAACCTTATGCTGACTACTGGTTGACTTTAGCAGGCACTATGGGCGAAGTAGAACCACGTTCAGTTATTATAGATAAATGGATGCAAGAGCTAGTAGACTCTGGAAGTAGAATCGTAGAAACAGAAGACAAGAAAAAAGAAGCAGAAAAGAAAAAGGGTAATGTATACAAACCTAGTATACAAGAAAGAATTAAAGAACAAGCGAACACTCAATCTGAAGCAATTGAAGATTGGTTAGATAAATGGACTAATGATCCTAAGAAATTTAAAAAAGATGACTTCAAGTTTAGCAAACATTTTATAGCCTATAAGGTTACACAGGCTCATGCTAGGGTAATGCTTACATGGTATGAACCAGTGGCCACTGAATTACATGAAGTGCTTAATCCACCTACTAAGGCTGAGTTTAATAGAATGACCGAAAAGGAACAAGATTATTCTGAACAGCTGATAGAAGGTTATTCAATATACGATAAAAAGGATTTACATAACTTATACGAAGGTTATGCTAATCTAATAGGTGCTTTAAATATGCTTATTGATATGGCAAAAGCAAGTAGGAAAACAAGGAAACGTGTACCCAAAAGTAAAGACAAACTAATACAAAAATTAAAATATAAAGTATCAGACGATAAGTTTAAAGTAGCAAGTATTAATCCAATCGAGATAATAGGATGTAACGAGCTATGGGTGTTTAATGTAAAAACACGTAAGATAGGAAAATACGTTGCGAGTCAAATAGATCCTTTGAAGCAAGAACGTGAAGGATCAGGTTTAAGTGTCAAAGGCACAACCATTACAGGATTTAAAGAATCACAAAGTGTTCAAAAAACAATTAGAAAGCCAGACGAAAAGCTGAAAGAATTTCATGACGCAGGTAAGGTAAAACTTAGAACTTATTTAGAGGATATAAACGCAGTTGAGATCAAGCTCAACGGTAGGGTAAATGCCGAAACTATTCTTCTTAAGGCAGTAAGATAAATACTTGCATGGATCAGATAACAAACATACGAGAAGGTCTTGCTAAACTTACATCAGCATTAGAGACCATTGTAACAATTGACACACCAGCAACACCAGATGCTACAATTAATAGTATCAGCGGTAATGCTATACATGGTGGTAAAATTACGTTACTTAGAAGCACAGGTATTAGAGATCAAGCAAGTAGAACATCTTTACTAGTTGAAGATGATAAAATTACTGTTGGTAGCGCCGACATTGATAGTGTAGTAGGCGATTTGACTGTAGAAGATAATCTTACTATAGGAGGAGAACTTACTGCTAAAACATTGAGAGTAGCAGAAACATTTACTGATCAAAAACATAATAGTTCATTAGATTTCCAAGTAGAAGGAGATACACGTTTAATAGGATTACAGTGGCGTAAAAAAGGCGAAGCTACTAAACAAATTGTATGGCGTGATGACAGATTTTATATAAGCAACAACGTAGACTTACACAGAGATGCTTCATATAACATAGATAATATTCCAGTAATTAAACTAGATTCATTAGGTCCTACAATTAAAAAAAGTGATCTATCAAGTGTAGGAAGACTACAAAATTTACAAACAGATGGCGACCTTACAATTGATGATTACATTTTTTATGAAAGTGGTACAAGTAGACTAGGTATAGGAACAGAAGCACCAAATGGTTCTTTAAGTGTTTCTAGTAACGAAGCAGAATTTATTGTAGATCCAGACTTTGATCATCTTAGAGTAGGTGCTTGGACAACAAGTAAAATGTCTTTGATTACAGATAATAAAGAAAGAATTGTAATAAAACAACACGGCGGAGTTGAAGTAAAAGACAAATTAGGAGTCAATGTTTCTTATCCGGGTGAAGATGTAGATTTAGAAGTTAAAGGTAATATAAGATTCAACGCCAAGAAGTTTACAGTTGGCGAATTTCCTCCCACAGAAGGCAATTATAATTTGGGAGATATACAGTATGATACAAATCCAAGACAAGGTGGATTTATTGGATGGGTTTGTATTATTCCAGGTAATCCTGGTACATGGAAGGGCTTTGGAGCGATAGAAAAATAATGACAAAACTTTTTAATATTGACAATCAAGCTATTTCTGAAATAAAGTCAGGATTAAGCGATCTTTCAAATTGGATTTTAACAATGGAAAGATTGGCAGGCACATCTAATTCAAAACTTTCAATAGACGCGAAAGGAAGATTAAATGTTGCTGGCAAAGAAGATACTATAATCCACGGTAAGCTCGGAGTTGGAGTTGATACCGTACCAAATGATGTAGCTATAGAAACAAGTCTACCAGTTAGATTTCAAGGAAAAAAATTCGAAGTAAATAATGATGTTCCAAAGACTGGACTATACAACAAAGGTGATATGATATGGAATGACAACCCTGTGCCAAACGGTACACTTGGTTGGATCTGTATTAGAACAGGCACACCTGGAGAGTGGCGCACATTTGGGATGATTGGTGGATGACAGATTACAAAAAAGTAAATAAACATGTAAACATATGGTACATGTTAGGACGAGTAGCGCCTTTTGGTGCCTTGTTTATAATCTGTGTTATGTTGATGTTTGATCTTAATACATATCTAGAATACGTTTTATTAGCAGTAGCAATCTTTTTTGCCCTTTTCGCATTTACATGGTGGTGGTGGGTATTGGATACTGTAAAGCAACTTTTCGCTATGATGGAAATGACACATAAAAAATTCGACGATGTTCTAGGTGAACTAACCAGAGTGAAACGAGACCTGAATGATAGTAATTGGGAACGGTCAAAGTCGGAAAAAAATAAACCTAAATAATTATCACGAAGAAAAAATTGGTTGTAATGCGATCATTAGAGATCTCCATGTCAATCATTTAGTTTGTTGTGATAAGAAAATGGTTAAGCAGGCTCTTAGTCAAAACTATTCTCCTATATACACAAGACACAGATGGGTATCCGATTTTCCTATGGAACAAGTTATAGCACTTCCCAACCTACCTTATAAAGGTGACAAACGGCAAGATGATCCGTTTAATTGGGGTAGCGGTCCATATGCTATGTTGTTGGCAACTACTTTGTCTAAATATATAAAAGTTGTAGGATTTGATCTTTATGGTACTAAAGATGGAAATATCAACAATGTATATGCTAGTACAGATGGATATAAAAATTTACTTGACGAAGCAGTTGATTGGTCATATTGGGTTTATCAAATAGCAAAAATTATTGAATATAATCCAGACATAACATTTCATTTTTACAATTTGGAGGACTGGAAATGTCCAAAACAATGGAATTTTAAAAATATAAAGGTTGACAATATTACAAAATTATAATATAATGTAATAAACTTGGAAAGGTAAACTATGGGAAAATACTATTCTACTAAAACTTATGGACACAACATTGGATTGAGTGCTGTATTTAGACAGCCAAATGCTGATCATAGTCATTGTCATTTGTTACATGGATATAGCTTACAATTTAAATTTACATTTGGTTGTGATAAACTAGATAACAAAAACTGGGCTGTTGACTTTGGTGGCCTAAAGCCTTTGAAGGCTTGGCTAGAAGATAACTTCGATCATAAATTATGTTTAGATAATAACGATCCGCACATAGGAAAATTTAAAGAACTTGAAGCATTGGATTTAGCTGAGCTTAGAATGTTTGATGGTGTAGGCGCTGAAAAATTTGCCGAACACGCATTTAACTTCGCAGATGAATTAATTAGAAAACATACAAATAATAGATGTTACGTGGTAAAAGTCGAGTGTGCCGAGCATGGTGCTAATTCTGCTATATATGAGAAATAAGGCATCCATGTACAATGGCAAAAGTAGATAAATCTAAATATACAAAAGAACAATGGAAGATCGTTAGAGAGCAGAGGCGAAGGCAAAAAGCACTTGATCGATCTAAAAAGGCACAAAAGGTTTCTGTAGACGCAAAAGATACAGAAAGAACAATTAAAGTAGCAGTTAATGAGCCGGCCACAGATAACCGTTCAAATTATATCGTTTGTTTAAAACACGGCACAAAGTATGGTCCGGAGTATGTTAATAACCTATACAACATGGTTAAAAGGCATTGTACTGTTCCTTTCGAATTTGTTTGCTTTACAGACGACATTAGAAACATTAACCAAGATATAAAAACAATAACACTAAAAGAAATAGGTGTAAGTGGATGGTGGTATAAGCCTATCTTCTTTGATAAAAATTTTCCTTTGAATGGCAACATATTATATTTTGATTTAGATGTTGTAGTTCACAAAAACATAGATAACCTTTTTACATACAATCCAGGAAAGTTTTTAATTTGTAGAGATTTTAATAGAAGTATAAGACATGACTGGAATAGAATGAACAGTAGTGTATTTAGATTAGTATCCGGTTCATTGCCTCATGTATATGATGACTTTATGGAAAATGCTCCTATGAACATGCGTAGATTTCATGGAGACCAAGATTGGATTTATGAAATGTTAAAGGATAGAAAAAGTTTATGGTTGTTTTGGCCTGATGAATGGATCAGAAGTTATAAATGGGAAATGAGAGATCGATCCCATTTAGATAGAATTGGCGGCATAAGAAATTTCAAAGTGAAAGCAGAACCATTGGTACACAACTTATGTAATGTAGCAGTCTTTCACGGAGAACCTCACCCTCATCAGGTTGAAGATGATTGGGTAAAGGAGAATTGGAGATGATTAGGATATGGCATTATTGGTGTAAAGCAATGGGTAGTAGAGCTTATGATAATGACCGAAAAGACGATCATGTACATAATATAATTAGAACATTTTGGTTCTTATTACACATAGTTACTTGTTGTATGATTATAGCTGGTAACGGAAGGATGTTGAATATATGGTAGATAAATTTATTTTTGATGTGGACGGAACACTCACACCTAGTAGACGGCAAATAGATGATGACTTTGCCGTTTTCTTTTCAGACTTCTGTGCTGAAAATGATGTATATCTTGTTACTGGAAGTGATAGAGAAAAAACAATCGAACAGGTTGGAGAAGAAATATACAGTCTTGCTGATAGAGTTTACAACTGTTCTGGAAGTGATGTCTGGGAAGGAAATGTAAATGTTTATACAAGCGACTGGCAAATACCAGAAGAAGCAGAAAAATGGCTCAAGGGAGAATGTAGGTGTAGTGAATTTCCTCTAAGGACAGGATTACATATTGAGAAAAGACCAGGTATGGTAAATTTCAGTGTTGTTGGTAGGAATGCTACAATGGGAGAACGTCAACTTTATGTTGAATGGGATACTAAAGAAAATGAACGAATTAAAATAGCTAAAGAATTCCAAAAGTTTTTTCCTGCTATCCAGGCAGTGGTAGGTGGTGATACTGGAATTGATATTTTTCCGTATGGAAAAGATAAGGCCCAAATTATAAATGACTTTAATGAATTAGATGATACTTTACACTTTTTTGGAGATAGAATGGATCCTGCTGGAAATGATTATCCACTTAAGAAAGTAATACTTGACAACGATCTTGGTGTATGCTACAATGTAGAAGGTTGGAAACACACATGGAAGTTATTAAAAAAACATGACTAAACGTATAGGATTCGCATGTAAATACATGCACGAGAATCAAAACCAAAAAAAGAAAATATTAGAAGAAATACAAAGACCTTTGAATACAAGGTCAACAACTGTTGCTTGGTTAAATAGACAAACAAAAGAAGTAGCAGAAGAAAGATTATGGGATATTTGTAAACATAATATCCAATCATATTATAACTTGATAAAGTATGTAGGAGGATTGCCACATGAGTTACGAATGGTTAGACTTGGTTCCGATGTATTGCCTGTTTATACTGAGCCTACTTGGGGCTATTTCTGGAAGTTACCTGATGTACGTAAATATTGCGAACAGGCTTTGGCACCAGTCGGTAAGTTGGCTCGCGATCTTGATGTACGCCTTAGTATGCACCCTGGTCAGTTTACTGTCCTTGCTAGTGCTAGTGACGATATAGTTGAAAGAAGTATAGAGGAGTTTGAATATCATGTTGATGTCGCCAGATGGATGGGCTTCGGCCAGCAATTCCAAGATTTTAAGATCAATGTCCACATCTCCGGCCGTAAGGGTCCAGCCGGTATC
>OCZA010000275.1_pt1 | contig 18409 bp, 20 predicted proteins | sample 1539021 | NCBI WGS metagenome assembly OCZA01 (sample SAMEA2619376, study PRJEB22493) | marine metagenome | biome: marine biome (ENVO:00000447); feature: surface water layer (ENVO:00002042); material: "saline water (ENVO:00002010), including plankton (ENVO:xxxxxxxx)" | depth 5 m | reverse complement strand
ATTGGAATGCTTCCATCAGCATCATTAAGCAATTCAGGACCTGGAGTTTTTGAACCTGTTCATGGTTCTGCTCCTGATATAGCTGGAAAAAATATAGCTAATCCTATAGCAATGGCTTTGTCTACTTCAATGATGCTTAAAATTGGTCTAAATGAGATAGAAGCAGCTGATGATATAGAAATAGCAATTGATAATGTTTTATCGAAAGGATATAGAACTTCAGATCTAGATAATGGTAATTGCCAAGTTCTTTCTTGTAGTGAAATTGGAGAAAAAATAATCCAAGAAATTTGAATAAAAAATTAATAAATTAAAAAATATCTTTAACTTGAACAAAAAGTTGGCATATGACCTGTCAGAATCAATGGATATTGTTTTAATTAAATGTCTAAACGTCATCCAGTAGTTGCTGTAACAGGATCATCAGGTGCAGGAACAAGTACAGTAAAAAGAGCATTTGAGCATATTTTTGCAAGAGAAGATATAGTTCCAGCTGTTGTAGAAGGAGATAGTTATCACAGGTTTGAAAGAATGCCTATGAAAAAAGCAATGGCAGAAGCACTCTCAAAAGGGGAGAATTTTTCTCACTTCGGGCCAGAAGCAAATCTTTTTGACAAATTAGAAGAACTTTTTAAAATTTATGGTGAATCAGGTGGAGGTAAAAAAAGATATTATCTTCACAGCACTGAAGAAGCACAGGAACATAATGCAAGACTTGGAACATCATTAGAACCAGGTCAATTCACCCCCTGGGAAGATATTCCAAATGGAACAGATGTTCTTTTCTACGAAGGTTTACATGGTGGTGTTGAGGGAGAAGGATACAATGTTTCCTCCTATGCAGACTTACTTGTTGGTGTTGTACCTATTACAAACTTAGAGTGGATACAAAAAATACATCGGGATAATGCTGAAAGAGGTTATTCAGCAGAAACCATAGTTGATACTATTTTGAGAAGAATGCCAGACTACATAAATCATATTTGTCCACAATTTAGTAAAACGGATATCAATTTCCAGAGAATACCTACTATTGATACATCGAATCCCTTTATATGTAGAAACATTCCTACACCAGATGAAAGTTTTGTAATAATACATTTCAGAAAAGGGGCAAGAGAAAAATGGGGGATTGACTTTCAATATCTTTTGGGAATGATTCATGATTCATTCATGTCAAGCCCAACGAGCATAGTTGTTAATGGAGGGAAAATGGGTTTTGCCATGGAATTGATCCTCACTCCAATAATCCATAAAATGATTGAAGAAAAAAAACATTCGTAGATAGTTTTAGTTCCTTTTACTTAAGCCTTCAAAATAATCTTAATTTTTGAAGGCATAAATTCATGAAAATAAACTTATTATGGTATTTGTAAAATTTAACTAATTAGGAATTTCAAATATTTATATATCTTCCTTGATAAAAGGGCCTTATTTAGACTTAAATAGAAAAAAACAGAGGATATTGTGTCTTTAATCGACTGGTTTGCCGCAAGGAGAAAAGATCAATTTGTTGGGAAGGTATCTCAAGATCCTGAGGAAAGTGATGGTCTTTGGGTTAAATGTTCAGAATGTGGGCAAGTTGCTTATAGAAAAGATTTAATTTCGAATTTTAATGTGTGCAGTAATTGTGGTCATCATAATAGGATTAATAGCGATGAAAGAATAAATATAATCGCTGACAAAGATTCATTTAAAGAGTTTGATGAATCATTAAGTCCCACTGACCCATTAAAATTTAAGGATAGGAGATCTTATTCAGAACGAATAAAGGAGAGTCAACAGGGTACTGGTCTCAAAGATGGAGTAATAACTGGTTTATGCTCCGTTAATTCAATGCCTTTGGCCTTAGCAGTAATGGATTTTAGATTTATGGGAGGATCAATGGGATCCGTAGTAGGAGAAAAGATTACGAGAATTATTGAAACAGCAACAATTAAAAACTATCCAATTTTAATTGTTTGTGCCTCTGGTGGAGCAAGAATGCAAGAGGGAATGTTAAGCCTTATGCAAATGGCAAAAATATCAGGTGCATTAAAAAAACATAGAGCTAAAAATCTTCTTTACATGCCTTTATTAACTCATCCAACTACAGGGGGAGTTACTGCTAGTTTTGCGATGTTAGGAGATCTAATATTGGCGGAGCCAAAAGCTCTTATTGGATTTGCAGGGAGAAGAGTAATAGAACAAACTTTAAGAGAAAAATTACCTGATAATTTTCAAACAGCAGAATATCTTTTAGAACATGGATTCGTTGATGTAATCGTAAATAGGAAGGAACTTAAAAGCACTTTGACAAAACTTTTAAAAGTCCATGGTGTAAAAGAACTGGTTCAGACAAATTAAAAAAATGAAAATTATTTTTAAATTTTTTTCTTTATGTTTTACCTTTTTAATTCTAATTTTAAATAACTCTGAATTTGCATATGCTGTTAGTAATGTAGATTGGGTACTTTTAAAAGAAAATAATGATGGTAAGGAATGGATTGATATGGGAAGTATTAAGGAAATAAATGCTGGAGAAATAACAGTTTTAACAAAGTTCCTTAAAAATCCTAAAGAACCAAGCGATAAAGAAGAATTATCTCTTTATGTTATGAGAATTAATTGTAATGATAAAACATATAAAGATACTTCAATTAATGGGATCCCACAGTTCGGTTCAAAGTGGCAAACTTCAAATAATGATGAGCTTATTGATGTTGTTATTGAAAAAGGTTGTTCTGAAAGAATAAATTAATGAATAATATTAACATTCCACAAAAATTAAGAATCGCAATTGCTGGCTTAGGATTTGGAAAAAAAATTCATTTGGAAGCTTTAAAAGAATCAGATTACTTAATTCCAACTGCAATTTATCACTATAAAAAAGAAAAAGGACCATCATTAGAGAAAGAAACCGGTTTAAATTTTTACCATGATTGGGAAAAATTAGTTAAATCTAAAGATATCGACGGTATAATAATCGCTACATCTCCTGAATCAAGATTTAAATTAGCAAAGGAAGCACTAGAGAATAATAAACATCTCTTATTAGAAAAACCTGTTGCCTTAACTTCCGAAGAAATTGAAGAACTCCAAAGAATATCCTTAATTAATAATTTGAGTGTTTGCGTAGATTTTGAATATAGAGCAGTGCCTCTTTTTCTACAAACCAAGAAAATAATTGATGAGAATATTTTAGGTAAAATTTATTTAATTAAGCTTGATTGGTTAATGGGCAGCAGATCTGATCCCAAGAGAGCATGGAACTGGTATTCATTAAAAGAAAAAGGGGGAGGAGTAATTGGAGCTTTGGGAACTCATGCATTCGATATGTTGAACTGGTTTTTTGGAGAATCGATAAAGGTATCTGGAAAAATATCAACATCAATCAAGGAAAGATCTTTGCCTAATTCCTCCAAGATATTGGAAGTAACAAGTGAAGATATTTGTATAGCTAACCTTGAAATAACTAATTACGATAGCGCTCTTATACCATGTCAGGTTTCATTATCCTCGATTTCAAAAAATGGAAGAGGATTTAGTTTGGAAGTGTACGGAAGTGAAGGTTCACTTTTCCTTAGGAGTGAGAATCAAAAAGATTACGTACATGGTTTTAATTTAAAATTTTCAAACAAAGAGGATAAAACATATAATTTGCCTGCTGATCCTCTCTACAATTTTGAAAAAACCTGGTCTGATGGAAGAATTGCACCTGTTAAGAGAATTCACAATTTATGGGCTGAGAGTATCAATAATCAAACACCCGTAATCCCTGGATTGTCTGAGGGACTTACTAGTCAAAGAGTTTGTGAAGCAATAAGAAGATCTTCTGAGAGTGGTATTTGTATAAAAATTTAGCTGATTACATTGCTGAGTAACAAATATAACTCGATTAAGTATTGAATTGATTTTATTTTTTCTTCATATTCTGGAAAAATCAACTGAACTGAAATTTTAAAGAATGGCATTAAATTACTACAAAAAAGAGCTTAAAGAAAATGCTCAACATTTAGCTTCCAAAGGTAAAGGAATATTAGCTGTAGATGAATCAACTAAAACAGTAGGAAAAAGATTAGCAGGTATTGGAGTAGAAAATACTGAAGAGAATAGAAAAGCATATAGAGGAATGCTTTTCACCACGGAAGGTCTTGGTAAATATATAAGTGGCGCAATTTTGTTTGAAGAAACACTTTTTCAGAACCATCAGGATGGGGAATCAATGGTGCAAAAGCTTAATAAATTGGGAATCATACCAGGTATTAAGGTTGATAAAGGTTTAAATCCTCTTCCAGGAGGTGGAGACGTAGAAACATTTTGTTCTGGTCTAGATGGATTAGTTGAAAGAGCAGCAAAATACTACGAGCAAGGAGCAAGATTCGCAAAATGGAGGGCAGTTTTACAAATAACAGAAGATGGTTGCCCATCAAAATTATCTATACAAGAAAACGCATGGGGATTAGCAAGATATGCTAGATCAGTTCAAGAATCAGGCTTAGTACCAATAATTGAACCAGAAATTTTAATGGATGGTGATCATACTATTGAGAAAACTGCCGAAGTTCAAGAAGAAGTTATTAAGCAGGTATACATAGCTTGTCAGGCTAATGGAGTTTTCCTTGAAGGAACACTCTTAAAACCTTCAATGACTGTTAATGGAGCTGAGTGCCAAACAAAAGCTGATCCTATGAAAGTTGCTGAAATGACAATAAGAACAATGGAAAGATGCGTACCGGCATCAGTTCCTGGAATTGTTTTTCTTTCCGGAGGTTTAAGTGAAGAAGCTGCTTCAGTTTATTTAAATAACATGAATACTCTTTATAGAAAAGCTTTATGGAACGTTTCATTCTCCTATGGAAGAGCTCTACAGCATTCTTGCTTAAAGGCATGGAAAGGAAGCGAAACAGATGCTGGGCAAAAAGCTTTAATTGCTAGAGCTCAGGCAAACTCTGAAGCTTCAAAAGGTTCATATGTAGCAGGATCTCAACCATCATCTGATGAGCAATTATTTGTTGCTGGCTATACTTACTAAAAAAAGAAAAAAGAAAATATACACTTAGGTATTTAAATAGTTTCATATTTTTAGTGATTTGTATATCTAATGACGTGACATTTGATACCTCTATATATTAAACTCTCGGAACATATTGCTTATTTTTTCTTAAGCATCTAATTAATTTTTAATTATGGCCCTCGTTCCACTGAGACTACTTTTAGATCACGCAGCCGAGAATGGTTACGGTATACCAGCTTTTAATGTCAATAATCTTGAACAGGTTCAAGCGATCATGGAGGCTGCTTACGAAACTGATAGCCCTGTAATTCTTCAAGCTTCAAGAGGAGCAAGAAATTATGCTGGAGAAATTTTCCTTCGTCACCTGATCCTTGCCGCAACAGAAACTTATCCAAATATTCCAGTTGTAATGCATCAGGATCATGGTAATGAGCCATCAACTTGTTATTCAGCAGCTATTAATGGTTTTACATCAGTAATGATGGACGGATCTTTAGAGGCAGATGCAAAAACACCCGCAAGTTATGAATATAATGTTGCCGTAACAAAAAAAGTAGTAGACTTCGCACATTCAGTGGGAGTTAGTGTTGAGGGAGAATTAGGTTGCTTAGGATCCTTAGAGACAGGGAAAGGTGAAGCTGAAGATGGTCATGGATTCGAAGGTGAACTTTCAACAGATATGCTTTTAACTGATCCTGAAGAAGCTGCAGACTTTGTAGCGAAAACCAAAGTTGATGCTTTAGCTATAGCGATAGGAACAAGTCATGGTGCATATAAATTCACAAGAAAGCCAACAGGAGAGGTTCTTGCTATAAGCAGAATTGCTGAGATCCATAAAGCTTTACCAAATACTCATCTTGTGATGCATGGGTCAAGTTCAGTTCCTCAAGAATGGTTAGATATCATTAATAAATATGGTGGAGAAATTCCACAGACATACGGTGTACCTGTAGAAGAAATTCAAGAGGGAATTAGAAACGGGGTAAGGAAGGTAAATATCGATACTGATAATAGACTTGCATTTACAGCAGCAGTTAGAGAAGCTGCTTTTGCTGACACAGCCAACTTCGACCCAAGACATTTCAATAAACCTGCAAGAAAATACATGAAGCAAGTTTGTCTTGATAGATATAAGCAATTCTGGTGCGAAGGTCAAGCAAGTAAGATCAAACAAAGCAGCACAAATTATTACGCTGATCTTTATGCCAAAGGTAACTTAGATCCAAAAGTAAAAGCAGCAGTTTAATATTTAAGCAAAGATAAAATAAAAAAAGACCTCAATATTCGAGGTCTTTTTTTATTGGGTAATTAAAGACCTCAAAGTATAGAGACCATCTATTCCGCCAATGGATTCATCACAAGCTCGTTCAGGATGAGGCATTAATCCTAAAACATTTCCTTTTTCATTAGTTATACCTGCTATGTCAGAGGTTGAACCATTAGGATTAGTTTTGTATTTCAATGCAATTAAATCATTATCAGTAAGTTTTTTAAGTGTATCTTGATCGCAATGATAACGACCTTCTCCATGAGCTATTGGTAATTTTATATTTTGTTTTTCGTTTAACTTTTGAAACCAACCTCCTTTCGAAGTGATCACATTCAAGTCAACATCATCACAAATGAAATTGAGATTTTTATTAGCAACAAGTGCTCCCGGAAGAAAACCTGATTCAGTTAAAATCTGAAACCCATTACATATGCCTAATACACGTCTTCCGCTTTTAACAAAGTCATGTAAAGAATTTATTAATGGAGAGAATCTTGCTATTGCTCCACATCTTAAATAATCACCATAACTAAATCCTCCTGGCAAAACAATTGAATCAACATCATTCAAATCAGATGATTCATGCCATAAGAATTTTGTTTTAATGTCTAAACAACCTTCTAAAGCCCAGGAAACATCACGATCACAATTAGAACCAGGGAAAACGACAATACCAACAGTAAAACTAGCCATTTATAATTTATTTATTGAATACTCATAGTCTTCAATGACTGTATTAGCAAATAATCGATCACATAATAATTCAATTTTTTCTTTAATATCTTCTTCATTACTTTCGATTTTAACTTCAATCATTTTTCCTATTCTTAAAGATTTAATTCCTGCGACTCCAAGTTTGCTGGAAGCAGACTTTATTGCCTCTCCTGCTGGATCAAGAACGGAAGGTCTTAACCTTATAAAAACTTTAACTTCAAATTGATCCAATTAAAAAATTATTTCTAATAGAAGAATAGTTTAAATTTTAATAAAAAAGTACTCTTAATTAATAAACAAATATTTTTATCATTAAAAACAAAAAAATTTAATTAAACGTTTATATAACCCTTACCAAAACATTCTAAACAAGTTCTTCTTGAGTTTTCAGGAGTTTTAAAATTACCTGACCCAGCACATTTAGAACAAATAACTTTAAAACAAGGAATTGAATCTTCAGTAAGGATACTAGCTTTAAAAGCAATTTTTGAATCTTCCATTTTCAATTTTGAAATCAAGGAAATTTTTCCAGAATTTACTATAAAATTAAATGCTTATTTATGGACGTTTAAAACCTTAAATTTCTCTTTAATTTTTTTTATAAATTTCTTAATTGATTCGTTATCAAAGGAAATTATGACTAATTCAAGTCCCCCACTTTCAATTGGTCTCCAACAATTAAGAGGTGCTTCTTCATACCAAGTATTTATTTTTTTTCCAACTATTTGTATTTGCAAAGGCAAAGATTTATTTGGAATCCATATACGTCCTTTTATTCGAAGAATATTAATTTCACTTAAAACGTTTACTATCTCTTTCTCAAATTCTTTTTTGTCAAGAAAATAATTTAACTTTACTGAATCAGAGACAAGTTCAACATGATTATGATCATGTTCTTCAGAAATAAATTTTTTATAATTATTCTTTTTTAAATCAATATCAAATATATATTTTAAATCAATTTTGCCATTAAGAGATTTAAGAATGGGAACAGTTGAATTAAACTTTTCTTTGATTATATTTTTGATAGATTTAAATTCTTTTTCATTTAAAACATCTGCTCTAGATATTAGAACGATATCAGAAACCTCTAACTGTTCTTCAAAGAGTTCGTCAATGGATGCATTATGGTCAATCTTATTTAACTCATCGTACTGATTAGTTATTTCATTTAAATCATTTATTGGAGAGCCCTTAAGCATTGACTCTCCATTGACTATGCCAATTACGAGATCAAGATATATTGATGTCCTTATCTCAGGCCAATTGAGTGCTTGTATCAATGGTAAGGGTAAGGCAAGTCCACTCGTCTCAATGATTATTGCTTCTATATCAGGATTAAAATTTAAAAGTGATTTTATCGAGGGAATAAAATCATCTTGAACGGTGCAACATAAACAACCATTATTTAATTCAATAATACAGTCTTCAGCAGAATCGTCACAGCCATTGCAGCTTTTAACCAGGTCACCATCAATCCCAACATCGCCAAATTCGTTAATTATTAACCCAAATTTTTTATTGCTCTCTCTAAGTAAATATCTTAAAAAAGTAGTCTTACCTGAACCAAGAAATCCAGAAATTACAATTACAGGTATTCTTTTATTCATATTTGTTTTCTAACAACCAAGACTATATTCTGTACTTTCTCCTGTCGAACTATTAGTACCATTTGCTATTTCACATAATTCTTTTTGTTGTATACGGCTAAGAACTGCATTAGTAAAATCTGCGCCATCAATCTTAGCTCCTTCAAAATTACTTTCCATTAATAAAGCATTTGTGAAATTCACATCTGAAAGATCTGCGTCTGTAAAATCTGTTGCATATGCTAAAGCGTCACTAAGGTTAGCTCCAGTCATAGTTGCGTTTTGCAATTTACTATTATTAAAAACTGCGCCCTCCAAGTTACTTTGACTAAAATCAAATCCATTTAAATTGAACTTTACAAATTCATTACCACTAAGATCTTGACCATGCATATCTTCCTCTAAATCAAGGTCTTGCTGGTTTCTTATTTCTGGAGGTCGTTTAGCCCAAGCAGAGTTTACAAAATTAAAAAATAGGATTCCAATAAAAAATATAGTTATTAAAGCATTCTTGAGGGAAGGAAAATTAATTGATTTAATCATAATAAAAATGTATTTTAGATCTAGGGTTTTAAAGTTTGTATTACCATCTTAAAGGAAAATATATGGCAATGTCACTAAAGGTTATTGTTCCTCCTCATCCATTAATAAAACATTGGCTTTCAATTTTAAGAGAGAAAAATACTCCTAATATTTTATATTCAACTGGCTATGAACAATTAGGAAAATGGCTTACTTATGAAGCGTTAAGAGATTGGCTTCCATATAAAAAAGAGTCGATAAAAACAGATAATGGAGAGGCAGAAGGTGTGTTTATAAATAATGATTATCCAATAAAAGTAATAGCGATAATGCCTGAAGGATTATCCCTATGGTACGGAGCAAAAGAAGTGATCCCAAATTCAACTCTTTTGTTAGGAGAATTACCAACAAAGATCGAAGAAAATGTAGGTGTTATGGTTTATTCAGATCAAATAAAGATGAAATCAAATCCAATTGAAACTCTTATTAACTTAAAAAGATTAGGGGTTGAATCTAATAGGATTTTATTAATATCATCCATTTGCAGCAATAAAGGTCTAAATGAAATTGCAAAGATATTTCCTCAACAAGTTATATATACATCTTGTATTGATGAAGAAGACGAAAATTCAAATTTGTTGAAGCCCGGAATTGGAAACCCTTTATTGCGTTTGAGTACTATATTTTCAGATAAGAACTAAGATATAATATAAATAGAAATTAATTACCAATGTCTGAATATAGAGATTCGTCTTCAAATAATTTTTTATCTTTAATAAGTGGGGCTTTTATCGGAGCAGCAGGTTTGGCATGGTGGTTAATCTCCGAAGCAGATAAAAGAAAAGAAGAAAAGAAACAAAAAGCAATGATGTATTCATCTAGAATTCAAGATGGTTCAGAGGCTATTGACACTAACGAAAACATTAAAGACGTTGAAGGGGATAAATTAGAGCAGAAAGTTGAAGAGCTTAATTCTGCAATTGCTGATGTAAGGAGGCAACTTGAGGAGTTAGGACAATAAAATAAAAAAGGTTCTCAAATCATATGAATAAATTAAGATCATCTGCAATAACTCAAGGTGTCCAAAGATCTCCCAACAGATCAATGTTAAGAGCTGTTGGTTTTAGTGATGAAGATTTTACTAAACCTATTATTGGAGTTGCTAACGGATTTAGTACTATCACACCATGCAATATGGGGTTAAACAAGTTAGCTCTAAAAGCTGAAGAGTCAATAAGAGAAGCAGGAGGAATGCCTCAGATGTTCGGAACCATCACCGTAAGTGATGGAATCTCTATGGGAACAGAGGGAATGAAATATTCCCTAGTTTCAAGAGAGGTTATAGCTGATTCAATCGAAACAGCATGCAATGCGCAAAGTATGGACGGGGTTTTAGCTATTGGAGGTTGTGATAAAAATATGCCAGGAGCAATGATTGCAATTGCAAGAATGAATATCCCATCCATATTTATTTATGGAGGAACAATAAAACCTGGCAAATTAAACGGTGAAGATCTTACAGTTGTCAGTGCATTTGAAGCTGTTGGGCAATTAACTTCTGGGAAAATAAATGAGAAGAGATTAATTGAAGTTGAAAAAAATTGTATCCCAGGAGCTGGAAGTTGTGGAGGAATGTTTACAGCTAATACTATGTCTGCCGTTATAGAAGTCTTGGGTTTAAGTCTTCCACATAGTTCTACAATGGCAGCTGAAGATTATGAGAAGGAAGTTAGCGCTGAAAAAAGTGCTGAAATATTAGTTGATGCAATTAGAAAAGACATTAGACCTTTAACTCTCATGACTAAAGAATCATTTGAGAATGCAATATCTGTCATTATGGCAATTGGAGGTTCAACTAATGCCGTTCTCCATATATTAGCAATAGCAAATACAGCAGGTATAGATATCAATATTGATGATTTCGAAAGAATAAGACAAAAAGTACCTGTAATTTGCGACTTAAAACCCAGCGGTAAATACGTAACAGTCGATCTTCATAAAGCAGGTGGAATCCCACAAGTTATGAAAATACTTCTAAACGCAGGTTTAATACATGGTAATTGTAGAAACATAGAGGGTAAAACAATAGTTGAATCCTTAAAAGATATTCCAGATAAACCTCCAGAGAATCAGGATGTCATTCGAGATATTGATAATCCGCTTTATAAAAAAGGTCACTTAGCGATTCTAAAAGGTAACTTAGCCTCGGAAGGTTGTGTAGCCAAAATTAGTGGAATAAAGAATCCTGTATTAAAAGGACCTGCTCGCATTTTTGAGAGTGAGGAGGATTGTCTCAAATCAATTTTGAATAATGATATTAAAGCTGGTAATGTTGTTGTTATAAGAAATGAAGGTCCTGTGGGCGGACCAGGAATGAGAGAAATGTTGGCACCAACATCCGCAATTGTTGGGCAAGGACTTGGAGAAAAAGTAGCTCTAATAACTGATGGTAGATTTAGTGGAGGCACCTATGGCCTAGTTGTTGGTCATATTGCACCAGAGGCAGCAGTTGGAGGAAATATAGCGTTAATAAAAGAAGGCGATTTAATAACTGTTGATGCGACAAACCAATTAATCGAAGTTGAACTATCTGATGAGGAATTAGAAATGAGAAGAATTAACTGGGAAAAGCCTAGTAAAAAATATAAAAAAGGAGTTCTTTCTAAATATTCAAGAATTGTTAGCACCTCAAGCCTAGGAGCCGTTACAGATTTGGAAGAATAATCTCCTAATAAACTGTTCTAAGTAATAAAATTTTTTATCCTCGTAGCAAGGTTCTCCAATCTTGAACTATATTTTGGTGGAGAGCATTTTTTGCCATTATTACTATTCATCCATATTGTTTTTACACCACTCCATAAAATAGGTTCATCAGGAAAGTTCAGCTTTGAAATAACTAAAACTAATTCACTATTTGATTTAAAAAGTTCCAACTCAAGATCATAAATATCCAATCTTTTCCCTTCATTATCTCTACATAAAATATTTACAGTTAAATCAATATCCACATTATCTCTTTCATATTCCCCATTAATCTTTACGACTGAGTGCAGAAAAGGTTTATTTGTTAAATCTGCAGACTTAGCAATTAAAGTATTAAATTTTTCATCAAAATCTTCAAAGAACACTGATTGATTTTATTAAAATTTTTATTGGACCCGATTTGAATCCATCATTAAGTAGACCATCATCTCCAAATTTTGAATGCAGCAGTTGTAATCTCTTAATTTTTGATGGTTTGAATTTGAAAGGGAAACGGACCTTATTAGCTCTTACTGATGGATTAAGAGAATTAAAAGGAATTTCTATCTTAGTTGTTCCAAATTTTTTAGTGGGGAATGATTTTATCCATCTCAGACCACCAGGAATAAATTCAGTCAGTCCAAGGATGTCATCTTCGCATGCAACAGCAAATTTAAAGGTTCTTCCTTGACCATCTATTTTTAATTCAAAAGATTGATAATCGTTAATATCTAATGAAGGTTTATATATAGATGATCTACAACTAACAAAGCCGCCAGCTTTCTCTATGATATTTCCCTTTAATAGCAACCCAGAATTTGTATTTTCGCAATAAGCTGAACTTGAACCACCCATAACAGTATCGTTTAAGGTTTTCCATCCTTCAAACTCTTTTTTCTGGAATAAAACTTTTTTATTACTCATTAATTAGTTTAGAACTAATATAGACTTTAACTAAATTGATAATTCTTTTGAAGATTCTTCATCGCAAAATATTGATATCTGGTCACTTGATTTAATTAATTTAGAAGGAGTCCTTTCTTGAGATTCATTTTTATCCAATAGTCTCTTAAGTGCTAATTGTTTAGAAGCCCCACTAACTAAAAATATAATCTTTGAAGAAGCAGAGAGTACTTTAGGTGTTAGAGAAATTCTTTTAAGCCCTTTACCCTCATTAAAAATTACTAAATCATCAGCATTATTATCTTTCTGATATGGAAATAATGAAGCGGTATGACCATCATCTCCAAGGCCTAATAAAGTTAAATCAAAAGATGGAGGTTTACCATTACATTTTTCATTTAATTTAGAAATTAATAAATTTTTAGAGATATTATCGTCAACTTTTTTATCACTAAAAATCTCATAAAAGAAGGCTTTAGAACCATATTTAGTTAGCAAGGAATTTTTTAACATCAGAGAGTTACTTAATTCAGATTTTGGATCAACACACCTCTCATCACCTAAAAAAATATCAACTTTCTCCCATTCAATATCTCTTTCTGATAGTAATTGATATACAGATTTAGGAGTTGAACCACCACTTACACAAAATTGAAATCTGTCTTTAACTTTTGTTGATTGAATAATTTGATTTTCTATAAAATCGGAAACGTTAGATGAAAGTTCTAATTTATCTTTATAAATAAATAAATTGTATTCATCCAAAGATTTTTCAATCATTTCATCCATTCAGTATGAAAACTTCCTTCCTTATCAACTCTTTCGTAAGTATGTGAGCCAAAACAATCTCTCATGGCTTGAACTAAATTTTGAGGGAGTCTGTTTGTTCTGTAACTATTTAAATAATCTAAAGTGCTTGATAAACAAGGCACTGGAATACCAGCCTTAGTTGAAGAAGAAACGACACTTGCTAAATTATCAATTCTTGTAGAAATTTCGTTGTTGAACCAATCATCAAAAATTAGATTCTTCAAATTTGGATCTTTTTGATATGCATCTTGAATCTTTTTTAATAATTTTGATCTTATAATGCAACCACCTTTCCATATTTGAGCAATAGATGGCATATTTAGCTCATAATTATAAACTGATGAAGCTTCACTTAATATATCCATCCCTTGAGCGTAACTAGCAATAGTAGCAAGAACAACTGCATCAAACAAAGGTTTCATACCATTAGAAATTTCTCCTAAATCAAAATCTTCAATAGCTTCCATCGGAATTGTTTTCTCGATTTCACTACGTTGAACCTTAAGGGAACTCATAACCCTTGCATTTAATGAAGCATAAATAGTGGGAACTGATATACCAAGTTCTAAGGCACTAACAACAGTCCACAATCCAGTACCTTTTTGGCCAGCTTTATCCAATATTTTTTCCACAACATCTTCGCCTGTTAGTTCATCTTTGGTGTTTAAACATATCTGCGTTATTTCTACAAGATAAGATGCCAATTCATCAGTATTATTCCAAAGACCAAAAACCTCAGCCATTTGTGATCCATTCATATTTTTAACTCTTTTCATAAGGTCATAAGCTTCTGCAAGAATTTGCTCAATGCCATATTCAATACCATTGTGAACAGTTTTAACGAAATGGCCTGAACCACCGGGTCCAACATAAGCGACACAAGGACCGTCTTCTACTTTCGCAGCCATTTTAGTCAATAAACTTTCTATAGCGTCATAAGAGGCTTTAGTTCCGCCAGGCATCATACTTGGCCCCTCCAAGGCTCCTTTAGCCCCTCCAGAGACACCCATTCCTATATATCCAAAGCTTTTACTTTCAAGAGTCGCAACTCTTCTTTCAGTATCTTTAAACTGAGAATTACCTCCATCAATTAATAAATCACCTTCTTCAAGATATTCAGAAATATTATCAATAACAGCATCTGTAGCTGCCCCGGCTTTAACCATCATTAAAATTCTTCTTGGTCTCTCAAGCTTATTCACAAATTCTTGAAGTGTTTTAGCTCCTTCTACATTCTTTCCTAAACCTCTACCTTCTAAGAATTCTTGAGTTTTTGAATAGGTTCTGTTAAAAACTACACTAGAAAATCCATTCCTTTCTGCATTAAGAACTAAATTCTCCCCCATAACTCCAAGACCGATTAAACCAAAATGTGCCTTGGGCATAAAAAATAAAAAACGCAATAAATATATATTGCATGCAACTTAGAGAAATTGCTTAAAAAACATTACTTATGTCAGCGAAAAATGATCGAAAAACTAAATTAAATAATTGTTCCGTTAGCAATAGTTGCATTTTTAACTACAACAACAATTCCATTTCTTATATAAAATCCTAGATCTGGTTTATCTGCTTCTTCTACTCTATCCTTATTTACTATCACCACGTTATCTCCAATTCTTGCATTCTTATCAAGAATTGCCCTTTTTATAGTTGAACCTTCCCCTACTCCAAGAGGAGTACCACCACCTTTTCTTAATTCAATCCTCTCTTCTAGCGATTCAAAAAAATCAGATCCCATTACAAGAGTATCTTCAATAACAGAATCACTTTCAATTCTACTTCTCACCCCTAAAACACAATGCAAGATGCTACAAGATTTCAAAATAGTTCCTTCACAAACTATTGAATCAGTAATTTGAGCATCTACAAGTTTTGATGGAGGAAGATATCTAGGCCTAGTATATATAGGAAATTTTTCATCATAAAAACTAAACGGAGGTTTTGGTTGTTGTGTTAATGCTAAGTTTGATTCAAAAAATGCTCCTATAGTTCCTATATCTTCCCAGTAATCATCAAAAACATAACTCTTTAATGTATCCCCTCTATTTAATGCCTCAGGGATTATGTCTTTACCAAAATCTGTATAACTAGGGAACTTATTCAAGAGATCGAAAAGTGTCTTTCTACTGAAAACATAAATTCCCATCGAGGCAAGATACGGTTTCTCTTGTGCTGATTCCTTAGTTAATCCGAACTTAGAGGTATCAACCGCCATTGATTTTAATTTCTCACCAGTTGGCTTTTCACTAAATTCTTTAATATTACCCAAATCATCTGTTCTCATAAGGCCAAAACCTTCAGCCTGAGATTCATCAACAGGTAAAGCAGCTACTGTTAAATCAGCTTTATTATCTCTATGGTGTTGAACAAATAAACTATAGTCCATTCTATAAAGCTGATCACCAGACAATATTAAATATTCGTCCACATCCCACTCTTGGAATAACCATTGATATTTTCTTACTGCATCAGCAGTACCTTCAAACCACTTTGGACTATCAGGAGTTTGCTGAGCAGCTAGTACCTCCACAAATCCTTGCCCAAAAGGAGCACTTAAATTGTAGGTTCTCCCAATATGTCTGTTAAGAGAAGCACTATTAAACTGAGTTAAAACGTACATTTTATTAATCCCAGAATTAATACAATTACTAATTGGGATATCAATCAAACGATATTTACCTGCTAAAGGAACTGCAGGTTTAGCCCTCATTTTTGTTAAGGGATAAAGCCTAGAACCTTTTCCTCCTCCGAGGATGATTGCCAACACACGCTTCATTCAATTTAATGGAGGTATACTCAACTATTAAAATTAACTGATTATGTGCAAATTTAAAAATGGAAATGGCCACTTTACAAAGGTATTAAGAAAAATCTAATGAAAAACTTAATATAAAGTCAGTTATTTTTAAAAATTTTATTCATCATCTACCAAAGAAAACAATTTTTCAACGATTTTTAATGATGCTTGTCTTTCATCTCTTGACTGAGGACTTCTCAATTTAGTGACTGGTGTGTGAAGAATCTTATTAATAATCCCTTTAGTTAAAGCCTCTACAACTTTCCTTTCTCGAGCAGAAAAATCAGGTCCCATTCTACTTAGTGCCTTTTGTAACTCTTCTTTTCTTATTAACTCCAAATCAGATCTTAATTTATTTATAACTGGAACTGCTTCCAAACTAGCCCACCACTCCAAAAAAATGATTCTTTCATCTTTAACTAAAGATTCAGCCTCTTTTGCTATTTTTTGTCTAAATTCTTGATTTCTAGAAACAACTTCCTCCAAGTCATCAACATCAAAAGACTCTATAGAAGCATGATGTTTAACATCATTTGATATATTTCTTGGAACACCTATATCAATAAATTTAAGTTTGTTATTTAAACTAATATTTTCAACTCTTGCTAAATCAATAAAAGGTTTTTCAGAGGCAGTACTTGTAAAGACAAGAGAGGATAAAGATATATTTTCATCCAATTCATTTAAACTCTTGCAATTTATTTCAAGATCTGGGAAATCTCCTGCAAGATTAACGGCTCTATCAATATTTCTATTTAAAAGAGTGAGCTTATGACATCCTTTGGATTTCAAATGAGTTATTAAAAGTCTACTCATCCTTCCAGCGCCAACGACTAGAACTTTTTCAGATTTCAAACTAACGAGCCCATCAACACCATGATCCTGTCCAATTTTTAATTGAGCCAGTTCTACAGCGGCTGAACTAATTGAAACAGCACCAGTTCCTAAATTTGTTTCAGATCTAACTTTCTTCCCAGCACTAACTGATTGACTTAATAACCTATTAAGAATTGGCCCAGTAGATTGATTCTCCTGACCTAATCTCATCATTTTTTTAACTTGCGAGAGTATTTGCCCTTCGCCCAAAACGAGGCTATCTAATCCAGCTGAGACTTTCATTAAATGTAAAACAGCTTCTTCTTGTCTAAAATCAAAAAGATGAGGATTTAGGTCTTCAAAATTTACGCTCGAGTAATCTGTTAAAAATTCTTTAATAGATGAAATACCAATATTTATCTCTTTAACAAGAGCGTATATTTCTAACCTATTACAAGTACTTAAAATAGAAACTTCTAAAATATCAGAATTGATACTCAGAGTTTTTAATGATTCTGAAATCGATTGATCAGGAATACTTAACTTCTCACGCACTTCGACAGGTGCCGTGCGATGACTTAGTCCGACGACAACAATATGCATAAAATTAAATTGAAATATTAAAGGCTAATGCTTTTAGCACCATCTTTCATGTGTATTGTATTTGTAAATCGACAAGTACTATCCAATGTACTTATTACAAGGCTACTGGTTCTAGTGCAGTCTTTTTCAAATTTGACTCCGTCAAATAATAATCCATCAGTAATTCCACTTCCCGCAAAGATCACATTTTCTCCTGATGCAAGTTCGTTGGCCTCATAGATTTTGTCAATATCAGTAATTCCCATTTCATTTAAACGTTTAATATTTCCTTCTTTTGTATAGTCGGCCCATTCAGAAGTTTGCGCAATTGCAGGGTCATAAACTAACTGTCCTTGAAAATGTCCACCAAGAGCTCTCATTGCAGCGGCAGATATAACACCTTCTGGAGCTGCTCCAATACCCATTAAGCAATGAGTCCCTGTACCTGCAAATCCACATGCAATTGCAGCTTGAACATCTCCATCAGAAATTGGTTGAATTTTTGCTCCACATTCTCGAATCTCCTTGATCAAACCTTTATGTCTTGCTCTATCCATAACTACTACAGTAAGTTCATCAATCGCTAGATCTAAGCAATTACTTAAAATCTTTAAATTCTCAGTAGCTGATTTCCTAATATCTACCTTTCCTTTTGCCGCTGGAGG
>OCZA010000272.1_pt1 | contig 18533 bp, 17 predicted proteins | sample 1539021 | NCBI WGS metagenome assembly OCZA01 (sample SAMEA2619376, study PRJEB22493) | marine metagenome | biome: marine biome (ENVO:00000447); feature: surface water layer (ENVO:00002042); material: "saline water (ENVO:00002010), including plankton (ENVO:xxxxxxxx)" | depth 5 m | reverse complement strand
ATTTGTTCCAGCAAGTCTTACTACAAGTGGTATATCTATTTTAGTTTCTTTTGCAGCCTCAACAATGCCCTGGGCAAGAACATCACATCTCATTATCCCACCAAAAATATTTATCAATATTCCTTTTACATTTTTGTCAGATAAAATTATTTTAAATGCGGCTGAAACTTTTTCTTTGGATGCACCACCTCCTACATCTAAAAAGTTTGCTGGTTCTTGACCATGTAGTTTAATTATATCCATTGTTGCCATTGCCAATCCTGCTCCGTTTACCATACATCCAATAGTTCCATCTAATTTTATATAAGCCAAATCATGTTTACTTGCTTCAATTTCTGTAGGATCCTCTTCATTCAAATCTCTTAATTCTAACAATTCTGGATGTTTAAAAATTGCATTATCATCAAAACTGATTTTTGCATCAAGACAAACAATATTATTTTCTTTTGTAAGTATAAGTGGATTGATTTCAATTAAGCTAGCATCAGTTGAAATGAATGTTTTATAAATTGACTTTATAATCTTGACACATTTTAGGTTAGCGTCATTATCTAAATTAAAATTTTGAACAATTTTTTTACAATCCTCATCTTTGATATCCCCTGAAAAATTAATTTTTACAGTACTGATTTTGCTTGGATCATTTTTTGCAACTTCCTCTATGTCCATCCCACCCTGATCACTAGAAATAAATGCAATTTTAGAACTTGCCCTATCAATAAGACAAGATAAATAAAATTCTTTTTCTATATTTGATGGCTCTTCAAGATAAAGTCTTTTAACTTCTTTGCCGCTTGGTCCTGTCTGATGTGTAACTAATTTTTTTCCTAATAAATCATTTGCAGCTTTTTCGAGGTCAGCTAAATTATCTAATATTTTAACGCCACCTGCCTTACCTCTCCCGCCAGCATGTATTTGTGCTTTTAGAACATATTTTTTAAGATTGAGTTTTTTTGCTTTTTCTAAAACTTCTTGTACAGTAAAACAAGCTTCTCCATTAGGAACTATGGCACCGAATTTTTTTAAAAGTTGTTTAGCCTGGTGTTCGTGAATATTCATTATTTTTTCAAGCTAGGGTCAATTTTTACTGCTGCCTCCCAAAGCTTATTCACAGCATTCACAGAATTAATAAATTCAGCTTTTTCTTTTTCGTCAAGTTGAATTTCAACTATTTTTTCTACTCCATTTTTGCCAATAACAACAGGTACACCTGCATAAATTCCGTTAAGGCCATATTGACCTTCCAGATGTGCGGCACACGGTAATTGCAGTTTCTTATCACCTAAGAAAGCTTCAGCCATTTGTACTCCTGAAGCAGCTGGTGCGTAATATGCAGAGCCTTTTTCTAAAAACTTTACAATTTCAGCTCCACCATCTCTTGTTCTTTGATTGATGCTTTCTAGTTTCTCTTTTGAAATAACACCTGAATTGACAAGATCTAATAAAGGTTTTCCAGATACTTTAGTGAATCTTGGCATTGGTACCATCGTGTCTCCATGTCCGCCCATGACCATTGCGTCTATTTCTTTTACTGGAACCTTTAGCTCCTCTGATAAAAATAGTTTAAATCTTGAGCTATCTAATATTCCTGCCATACCAACAACTTTTTTGGCTGCAAGCTGAGAATATTTTTGGAAAGCCATCACCATTACATCTAAAGGATTTGTTATACAAATTATAAAAGCGTCTGGAGAATTTTTTTTAATTCCCTCTGCAACCTGTTTAATTATTTTAAGATTAATACCTAATAGATCGTCTCTACTCATACCAGGCTTTCTAGGGACCCCGGCAGTTATAATAACGACATCAGAGTTTTTAATATCTTCATATTTATCCGTCCCAGAAAATTTTACATTGAAACCATCAACTGAAGATGATTGTGCAATATCAAGGGCTTTTCCTTTAGCAATACCACTAGCCACATCAAAAAGAACTACTTCATCCACTAATTCTTTAACTCCTATCAAGTGAGCTAAAGTTCCACCAATTTGTCCTGCTCCAATCAAACTTATTTTTTTCATATTTTCCTTTATGTTATTTCATTGTTGGCATTATAAACTCAGGGTCTGAACCAATTCCTGATGGCCAACGTGATGTGATAGTTTTAAGTTTAGTATAAAATTTTACACCTTCAGGACCATGCATATGTAAATCACCAAATAAAGATCTTTTCCACCCTCCAAAGCTATGAAATGCAACAGGAACAGGGATAGGTATATTTATACCTACCATCCCAACCTTAATTTTATTTGCAAAAGTTCTTCCAACATCTCCATCTCTAGTATAAACGCTTGTCCCATTACCAAATTCATGGTCATTAATTAGTTGAATCGCATCATTAAAATCCTTAACTCTTACGACAGAAAGCACTGGGCCAAAAATTTCTTCATTGTAAATTCTCATATTTTTTGTGACATTATCAAACAAACAACCACCAATAAAAAAACCATTCTCATATCCTTGAAGTTTAATTTCCCTACCATCCACAACTAACTTTGCGCCCTCTTTTACTCCTAAATCAACATATCCCTTAACTTTCTCTAAATGCTCTTTAGTAACCAAAGGTCCCATTTCAGAATTTTTATCAAGTCCTGGACCAACCTTTAAAGCTTCAACTTTTTTAGATAACTTTTCTACGAGTTCGTCGCCAATACCTCCTACCGCTACAGCAACAGATTGTGCCATACATCTCTCTCCAGCAGAGCCATACGCAGCTCCCATAAGACCGTTAACGGCTTGATCCATATCGCAATCGGGCATTACTACACAATGATTTTTTGCTCCTCCCAATGCTTGCACTCTTTTTTCGTTCTTCGCAGCATTTTCATAAATATATTTTGCTATTGGTGTTGATCCTACAAAACTTACAGCTTTAATATCTTTATTTGTTAATATTGAATCAACCACTTCTTTGTCACCATTAACAACATTTAAAACTCCATCAGGTAATCCAGCTTCTGAAAAAAGTTGAGCAAGACGAACTGAGCATGATGGATCTTTTTCAGAAGGTTTTAAAATAAAAGTATTACCACAAGCAATCGCCATAGGGTACATCCACATTGGTACCATCGCAGGAAAATTAAAAGGTGTGATTCCTGCACAAACACCTAAAGGCTGTCTCATAGACCAACTGTCGATGTTTGTTCCAACATTCTCCGTAAACTCTCCTTTTAGCATTTGAGGAATACCACATGCAAATTCAACTATTTCAAGACCTCTCGTTAGTGAACCTTTTGCATCATCATAGACTTTGCCATGTTCTGAAACAATCAGTTTAGTTAATTCATCATAATTTTTTTCAATTAATTCTTTATATTTAAAAATTACCCTTGCTCTTTGAAGAGGGGTAACTTGTGACCATTTTTCAAAAGCTAATTTTGCGTTTTCTACAGCATGATCCAAATCAGATTTTGTTCCAAGTATTACTTCCGACTCTTGTGTGCCCGTTGCTGGATTATAAACTTTTCCTTTTTTTGAAGAGGATCCCTTATAAACTTTACCATTTATATAATGTTGAATTAAATTCATCGGAGAAATTATTTAATTAAGTAATTAGCTAGTTGCAAGCATTTTCTTAATTGAAGCTATTGCTTTTGCTGGATTTAAACCTTTGGGGCAAGCATTAGTACAATTCATAATAGTATGGCACCTATATAACTTAAGTTCATCTGCAACTTTTTTTAATCTCTCTTTTCTATCTTCGTCTCTAGAGTCAATTATCCATCTATAAGCCTGTAAAAGAACAGCAGGTCCTAGGTATTTATCACCATTCCACCAATAACTTGGACAAGAAGTTGAACAACAAGCGCACATTATGCACTCGTAAAGTCCATCTAGTTTAGCTCTATCTTCTTTGGATTGAATATTCTCTTTTTCAGTTTTTGAAGTTGTTTTTAACCAAGGTTCAACTGACTCATATTGTTTGTATAAAGTGCTGAGATCACCAATTAAGTCTTTTAAAACTTTTAAATGTGGTAATGGATAAATATCAATATCTCCTTTTATTTCAGCGTGGGGTTTTGTACAGGCTAATCCATTTTTACCATCCATATTCATAGCACATGACCCACATACTCCATGTGCACAAGATCTTCTGTAGGCAATTGATGGATCTATTTCATTTTTAATTTTGTTCAACAGGTCCAAAACTTTTGAAGGGCAGTTATCCATATCTACTTCGTAAGTATCAATCCTTGGATTTTCTTCGATAGATGGATCCCATCTGTAAATATTCACTTTACGAATATTTTTGGAACCAGTCTTATCTTTAAAATACTTACCTTTTTCAACTTTAGAATTTTGTGGTAAGTTTATTTGAACCATCAATAAACTCTTTCTTGAGGTGGAAAGTATTGAACTTCATTGGAAAGCGTTGATCTGTGAACAGGTCTATAATCAATCTTAGTCTTTTTGCCATCACACCATGATAATGTATGTTGCATGAATTTTTCGTCATTTCGCTTAGGAAAATCTTCTCTAGCGTGAGCTCCTCTACTTTCCTTTCTATGATATGCAGAGTCCATTGTGGTAATTGCTTGTCTTATTAAATTATCAAATTCTAGTGTTTCTACGAGATCAGTATTAAAAATAAGAGACTTGTCTTTAACTGAAAGGTCGTCCATACCTTCAAAAGGTTTTCTAATTTCATTAACACCCTCTTTTAAAGTTTTTTCAGTTCTAAAAACAGCACACTTAGATTGCATTGTTTTTTGCATTGCTAATCTTAAATCTGCAGTATTATTTGAACCAGACGCATTTCTAAGTCTATCAAATCTTTCTAAACATTTATCTGTTTCAGATTGAGAAATTTCCTCATGGGGTGTACCTGGTTTTACTAACTCTGCTGCTCGTTTAGCTGCAGCTCTTCCAAAAACTACTAGATCAATTAAAGAATTTGATCCAAGTCTGTTAGCTCCATGGACTGACACACACGCTGCTTCTCCAATTGCCATTAGTCCCGGAACAGTTTTTTCTGATCCATTTAAGGTTAAAACTTCAGCTTTATAATTTGTAGGTATACCTCCCATATTATAGTGAACAGTAGGAACTACTGGTATAGGTTCTTTTGTTACATCTACATTTGCAAATAATCTTGAAGACTCTGATATGCCTGGAAGTCTTTCTTCTATAACTTTTGGATCTAAATGATTTAAGTGTAAATGTACGTGATCTTTTTCTTTTCCAACTCCTCTTCCTTCGTTAATTTCAACTGCGATTGATCTACTTACGACATCTCTTGAAGCTAGATCTTTTGCTTTAGGAGCATATCTTTCCATAAATCTTTCTCCTTTTGAATTTAATAAGTAACCGCCTTCGCCCCTTACACCTTCTGAAATTAAAGTCCCATGGCCATAAATTCCTGTTGGATGAAATTGGACAAACTCCATGTCTTGTAAAGGCAATCCCGCTCTAAGCACCATTGCATTTCCGTCTCCAGTACATGTATGAGCTGAAGTTGCAGAGTAATAAACCTTTCCATAACCACCTGTTGCTACTATTGTAATATGTGATCTGAATCTATGTATAGTTCCATCATTTAAATTCCAAGCAATTAAACCTTTGCATTGACCATCTTTCATTAAAAGATCCAATGCAAAATACTCAATAAAAAATTCTGTGTTATGTTTTAAAGCCTGGCCATATAAAGTGTGCAATATGGCATGTCCAGTTCTATCTGCAGCAGCACAAGTTCTTTGAACAGGTTCATTGCCATAGTTCTTAGTCATGCCTCCAAATGGACGCTGATATATTTTTCCATCTTCGGTTCTGCTGAAAGGTACACCATATTTTTCTAATTCTAAAACTGCTCTAGGAGCTTCTTTGCACAAATACTCGATGCAATCTTGGTCGCCTAACCAATCTGCACCTTTAACTGTATCGTACATATGCCATCTCCAATCATCTTCGCCCATATTACCTAAAGCTGCAGAGATACCTCCTTGTGCAGCTGAAGTATGACTTCTTGTTGGAAAAACTTTTGACACACAGGCAGTTTTTAATCCTGCTTCACTTAAGCCTACAGCAGCTCTTAAACCTGAGCCACCTGCACCTAATACTACTACATCATATTCATGATCAATAATTTTGTAAGATTTCATAATTTATAAATTAGATATAAGTATTATTGTAAATAATGGAATAATCAAAGATGACAAAAAAACACCAATATTTAGGAGCTTTTTGGTGCTCTCTACATGAATATAATCCTCAAAAACTTCACTAATACTCAAAGCTGAATAAAAGAACATTGAGACAAGGAATAAAGAAAAAAATAATTTTGAAGGTTGAGAAGATAAAAATGCCAAGACTTCATTATAACTAGAGTCATAAAGAGATGCAAAATTTAACAAAAACCAAAGCATAAAAGGCACCATTATTAATGAAGATATTTTTAAAAAGAGCCATTTCTTTGTTGCTTTAATCATAACGATAAAAAATCTCTAGATGAATAAATTAATATTGTTAACAGAAAAGAACCAAAGATAACTAGAAGCCCGGTTATTTTTGTTGTTTTTAATTCAAAACCTAATCCAATATCCCAAAACCAATGTCTTACTTCGCTTAAAATTTGAAAAGTATAAGACCATATAAAGCTAATAATAAAAAATTTCCCAGTTATTGAGTTTAAAAATAATTCAAAAATTTCATATGCACCCTCACCAAAAAATAAACTGCTTGCCCAAATACAAATAAAAATTAAAAGAAAATAATTTACAATGCCTGTTATTCTGTGTGAAATAGAAACAAGGGATGAAACATGCCAGCTATATATCTGAATGTGAGGAGATAATGGATTATTTTCTTTCATAATTATCTTTTAATATAAGCCTCTGCAATTTCAACAGCATTTAAAGCTGCGCCCCTTAATAGATTATCAGAAACAATCCACATATTTAGGGCATTTTTTTTACTGTTATCTTTTCTAATCCTTGAAATAAAAGTTTCATTTTTTCCTTCTGCGTCAACTGGTGTGATGTACCCACCATCAGAATTCTCGTCAACTACTTTACAGCCCTCTGCTGTGGTTAATAATTCTTTTATTTTTTTTAACGTGAAATCATTTTCAAATTCAATATTTACTGACTCCGCATGAGAAACAAGCACAGGAATTCTGACGCATGTTGCAGTAATATCAATTTTAGCGCCCAGTATTTTATTAGTTTCATTTATCATTTTTAATTCTTCTTTAGTATAACCGTCATCAGAAAAACTATCTATGTGGGGTATTGCATTAAACGCTATTTGTTTTGTGAAGTTTTTTACTTCAAAATTTTTTTTATCTAGTACTAACTTTGTTTGATCGATTAATTCGTCCATAGATTTTTTTCCAGCTCCAGACGTAGACTGATAAGTGGAAATCACTACTCTTTTAATTTTGAAGGCATCATTAAGTGATTTTAAGACAATGACTAGTTGTGCAGTTGAACAATTAGGATTTGCAATTATATTTTTTTTCATATCTTTTAAATGGTCTTTATTCACTTGAGGAACAATTAAAGGTACATCAGGGTCCATTCTAAAAAAACTTGAGTTGTCAATAACAACTGAGTGTTTGGCTGCTAACGGTACATATTTTTCAGATATTGTTTTTCCAGCTGAAAAGAAAGAAATATTTACTTTTGAAAAATCAAAATTTTCCAAATTTTCAACTTTAATTTCTTTATCACCAAATTTTAGGACTGATCCTGCGCTATTAGACGATGCAACAAAAAATAGGTTATCTACTGAAATTTTCTTTTTATATAAAACTTCAATAATTTTTCTACCAACGTTTCCTGTGGCACCTACAATTGCAATATTCATGATGATTAACTTATACTAAATGAACGGTAAATCGCAAACTGTTCCTAAAAATATTTTTTCATTAATATCGATTTTAAATTGATCTTTGCTGTTCCAATAAGGTTTGTTAATCATTGCAATACCAATAACTTTTTTAAAAGTCGGTGAATATGCAGCTGATCTAACATATCCAACAATATTATTTTTATCATCTAAAAGTGTTTTTTCACAATACATATCAATTTTATTATGATCAATTTTTACACCCATCAATTTTCTTGTTGCTCCCTCTTTTTGAATTTTTTTTAATTTTTCTTTGCCTAAAAAATTAACATCAGACTCTAAGTTAATAAATTTATCAAAGTTCGCCTCAAATGGGTTGTCTCTATTATCAAAGTCATTGCCGTAAGATAATAAAGCTGACTCAATTCTTTCAATTAGATTTGGGCAACCTGCTCTTACATTAAATTCTTTTCCATATTCGAATAAGTAATCATATAAATCCTGGCCAGCTAAATTATCCTCAACATAAACTTCAAAGCCACCTTGTTTCGACCATCCTGATCTTGCTATAAAATATTTTTTTCCTTTAAAATCAAAGTATTTAAAATTAAAAAATTTAAGTTGTCTAATTTCCTCACCAAATATTTTTGCCATTAAATCGTCCGAAAGTGGTCCTTGAACAGCAAGTATATTTACGTTTGGTTCACTTATCTTTACATCAAACTTATTACCTGCTGCTAAGCCTTTTGCAAAAAAAATTACGTCTGAATCTGCTATTGAAAGCCACCACTTATCTTCAGCTAATTTATTAATTATTGGGTCATTAACTAGACACCCGCCATCATCTATTAAAGGTGCGTAATAACATTTTCCAACTTTTGACTTCGATAAATCTCTGCATGTCATCAGTTGGACTAGTTTTGCTGAGTCTTTACCTGAAATTTCAACTTGTCTTTCTGCAGCAACATCCCAAACCTGAACAAATTTTTTTAAATGTTCATAATCTGCTTCTACAGATTTAAAAGATACCGGTAATAGCATGTGGTTATACACAGTATAGCCACTCACACCGTGGGACTCGACCCTGTCAGTATAAGGAGTGCTTCTTAACCTTCTAGATTTTATTATAGAAAAATTTTTCATTTTTTTAAAAATTCTGCTACCTTTTCTCTCATTTCAAAAGCTTTTTCAAACATAATCATATGTCCACACTCATTTATTATTTGAGTCTCTGAATTTTTAATTAAATTTGCGAATTTTTTTCCATTTTCTAAAGGGGCCATTTTATCTAAAGCTCCAAAAATTAATAAAGTTGGACAATCAATGGCAGCTGAGGCCTCTTTGCCATTTTTATAATTATTGCAAGCTTTTAAGTCTGTAGCTAAAATTTCTTTCACCTCTCTTGAAGAATTAATAATTTTTTCGACTGGATTGCCTCCTATAAATTTTCTTGAACCCTCGTAACCCCATTTCATCATTAAATGTACTGCCTTTTTATCTCCAGAGTCTGCTAGATCAATTAAATCTTGGTTAACAGGCATTTTATAAGAGCCTGCTAAAAAAACTAGTTTATGAGTATTTTTTTTAAAACGAGAACCATACTCTAAAGCCTCTAAACATCCTTGTGAATGTCCTACTATTGAAACCTTTTCAGTTTTTAAAAAAAGTCTTACACTTTCAATCCAATCTGCAATTTTTTCAATTGAGTCAATACAAGGACCATCGGAATTTCCATGACCAGGTAAATCCAAAGATAAAATGTTTAGATCTTTGTTAGACAAAAATTGCTCTGTAAGAGACCACACAATGTGAGATAATCCGCTTCCATGTAAAAGAAATACAGTTTTCTTTGTCGGATCAAAATCTTTACCTGCAGTAGATGCAAATACTTGTCTCTTATCTATTTCAAGAATCAAGTTAATTCCTTGGCCTTTTTTCTTAACTCAAATTTCTGAATTTTTCCCGTTGAAGTTTTTGGTAGTTCACAAAATGCAATCTTTTTTGGAACTTTAAAACCTGCTAATGTTTCTCTACAAAAATCTATAAGCTCTTTCTCGGTTGTCTCTTGATCCTTAACTTTTTCAATAAATGCACAAGGAACCTCGCCCCACTTTTCATCTGGTTTAGCAACTACTGCAGCAATTGAGACACTAGGGTGTTTAGCTAAAGTATTCTCTATCTCAATGGATGATATGTTCTCACCACCAGAAATAATTATGTCTTTTGATCTATCTTTGATTTTTATGTAACCATCCGGATGTACTACAGCTAAATCTCCAGAATGAAACCAACCATGAGCCATTGCTTTATCTGTTGCCTCTTTATCTTTAAAATAACCTTTCATCACAATATTTCCTTTAATCATGATTTCACCAATTGTTTGTCCATCTTTTGGTACTGGTTTCATGGTTTCTGGATCAATTACTTTTGTATCCTCTGTATTTGGATATCTAACACCTTGTCTAGCTTTAATTTCATTTTTTTTGTCTTCATCAAACGAATTCCATTCTTCATTCCAAGCACATTGTAAGATATGACCATACGTTTCAGTTAATCCGTACACATGCATTACTTCAAAACCTAGGTTTTCCATTTTTTTAAAAATTATACTTGGAGGCGGAGCACCAGCAGTTAAAACAAAAACTTTTTTCTTCAATTTTTTTCTCTCCGATTCTGAGGCACCAGTAATCATATTAAGAACTATTGGTGCGCCACCAAAGTGACTAATGTTATGTTTTTCAATTAATTCAAAAATTTTTTTGATATCTATAGCTCTTAAACATATGGTTTTTCCATTTAACATTGGAATTGTCCATGGATATCCCCATCCGTTACAGTGAAACATTGGAACAACTGTTAAGAAATTTAATCTGTTAGGCATATTCCAAGCAACTGCACTTCCAGTTGACATTAAATAAGAACCTCGATGATGATAGACTACACCTTTTGGATTACCTGTGGTGCCTGAAGTATAGCTTAATGAGATTGCTTGCCATTCATCTTTTGGCTTTTTCCAAATATAATTTTCATCTCCTGTATTTAAAAAATCTTCATATTCTTTATCACCAATTTTTTTAAGCAAAGATTGGTCTGCGTTATCGTCTTGAATATCGATGATTAAAGGCTTAGATTTTACATTTTCTAATGCTTTATTTACCACTGAATGAAGTTGTCTATCAACTATAAGAACTTTTGCCTCGGCGTGGTTTAATATATAAGAAACTGTTTTTGCATCCAATCTTGTATTGATGGTATTTAGAACTGCTCCTGTCATTGGTACAGAATAGTGAGCTTCAAATATTTCAGGGGTATTAAATGCGATTACTGAGACAGTATCTCCTTCTTTAATTCCAATTTTTTCTAACGCACTAGCAAACTTAATACAGCGATTATAAATTTGTAACCAGGTATAAGAACGATTTTCGTATACTAGGGCCTCATAATTTGGATATATATCTTTTGCTCTTTCTAGAAAACTTAAGGGGGTTAGGGGTACAAAATTTGCATTATTTTTATCTAAATCTTGATTGTATTTGTTCATCAATTAAACTTGGCATTCATTGTTGTATGACTTCCACTTGTTCCTACAACATAATGTGATTGTGCTCTTGGTAAAATTTTTTCAAAATAATATTTTCCTGTATTTATCTTATCCTCATAAAAATCTTTATTTGCACTCTGTTTTTCAAAGCTTACTTTTAATGTTTTAATCCAAGCAAATGCTAAAGCTGTATAGCCTAAGACCTTTAAATAATCGTTACATGCTGCGCTAGCATCATCTTTATTTGAATTCATTTTATCCCTCATCCACTTTGTAAAAGATACCAGGATTTCTTTATACTTTTCAAAAATATTCAAAAAATTTTCTAAGTTTTTTTCATTTTTATAATTTTTAATCTCACTATCCATTGATTTTATAAAGTTTTCAAATACCCCTTCTGAAGATATTTTTCTGTAAACTAGATCAATTGCTTGAACAGAGTTTGTGCCTTCATATATTGGGGTTATTCTATTGTCTCTAAATAATTGTTCAATACCTTGATCTTTTGTATAACCATACCCGCCAAAAACCTGAATTGCGTCATTAGTAATTTCTACTCCATTGTCTGTAAAGAATGATTTTATAACCGGAGTAAGTAAAGCAACCATATTTGAAGCATGATTTCTCACATCCTTATCATCGTGAGATAAACTCACATCAATTTGTTGAGACAGCCAAAAAGCAAAAGACCTTTGACCCTCTATAATTGATTTCATATTCATTAAGCTTCTTCTAATGTCCGCATGTTTGATGATCAAATCTGTTTCACCATTTGTGCTGTTATTTGCTTTTCCTTGTTTTCTCTCTTTTGAATACGCTACAGCATTTTGATAAGCTGTTTCTGCAATTCCTAGGCCTTGAACACCAACTACAATTCTCTCTAAATTCATCATTGTGAACATAGAGCTTAATCCTTTGTTTTCAGGTCCAATCATTATACCTTTTGAATTTTCGAAGTTTAAAACACAAGTTGGTGAACCTTTTATTCCCATCTTGCTCTCAATTGAGTTGGTACTAACACCATTTCTAGAACCTACAGACCCATCATCATTAACTTCGAACTTTGGCACCAGAAATAAACTAATTCCTTTTGTTCCTTTAGGTGCATCTGTAGTCCTTGCTAAAACTAAGTGAATTATGTTTTCGGTCAAATCATGATCTCCCGATGTTATAAAAATTTTCTGCCCTGTTATTTCATAAGTGCCATTTTCTTTTGGTACTGCTTTTGTTTTTAATATTCCTAGATCAGTTCCACATTGTGGTTCAGTCAAACACATTGTCCCACTCCATTTTCCTTCTACAATTTTTGGAAGAAATGTATCTTTAACTTTTTGTTCTGCATGAGTGAGGATACAATTATAAGCTCCTATACTTAACTCACTATATAACTTAAATGCCAAACTTGATGAGGATAGCATTTCTTCAAAAAAAGTGCTTACAGTTTTTGGAATACCTTGACCACCATATTTGGGATCGCAAGAAAGAGATGTCCAACCATCCTCTATAAATTTTTTATAAACTTCTTTATAGCCTGGAGGTGTTCTGACAACACCATTTTCATATACACATGGGTTTTCATCACCCGATTTAGCTAGTGGTAAAATTAAATCTTGATTTATTTTTGCTGCCTCCTCTAGAATACCTTTAACAAGCTCTGAATTGATTTCTTTATATTTTTCAATTTCTTTATATCTTTGATTATCTTTTAAATTATCAAAGAGAAACATCATTTCTTCGACTGGTGCAGTATAAATAGTCATTTTTTTTAATTATGCAGGGTAAGTTAATTTATTTATTTTTGCAAACACGCAATAATCGCATCTCCCATCTCTGAGGTAGAAACTTCTTTTTTTCCCTTAGAAATAATATCTTTTGTTCTCAAACCATCATCTAGCACCTTTTGAACTGCGCTATCTAAAGCTTTAGACTCCTTATCTAAATTTAGAGAGTATTTTAATGCCATTGAGAAACTTAGTATTGTTGCTATAGGATTTGCAATTCCTTTACCAGTTATATCAGGTGCTGAACCATGCACAGGTTCATACATCGATCTCATGTTTCCATCTTTGTCTTTAGCTCCTAATGATGCAGATGGTAATAAACCTAAAGAGCCTGTCAACATTGCAGCTTCATCTGATAAAATATCACCGAACAAATTATCAGTCACAATTACATCAAACTGTTTTGGATTTCTCAATAATTGCATTGCGCAATTGTCTGCTAACATATGTGTTAGCTCTACATCTTTATATTCTTTGTCATGTAAAATTTGAACTTCCTCTTTCCAAAGTTGTCCTGCTTCCATCACATTGGATTTTTCACATGATGTAACTTTATTATCTCTTTTTTTAGCAAGATCAAAAGCGACACGAGCAACTCTTTCAATTTCTTTTGTGGTATAAGAATGAGTATTAATTCCCTTTCGTTCACCATTATCTATTGGTTTGATCCCTCTTGGTTCCCCAAAATATATTCCACCCGTCAATTCTCTTACTATCATTATGTCTAAACCCGAAACTATTTCTGGTTTTAAACTGGAAGCATCTACCAATTGCTTAAAGCAAATGGCAGGTCTTAAATTAGCAAAAAGTTTTAATTCTTTTCTAAGTTTAAGAAGTGCTCTTTCAGGTTTTTTTGAGAATTCTAGCTTATCCCATTTAGGTCCACCTACAGCACCAAGTATTACTGCCTCACTTTCTAAAGCTTTGTAAAATACTTCATCTGTAATAGGTGTTTTGTATTTATCATATGCAGCTCCACCAACAAGATCTTCATCAATTTCAAAATCTAGGGATTTATTTTTGTTAAACCACTGAATAATTTTTTTAACTTCAGCAATAACCTCTGGACCTATTCCATCTCCTGGTAAAAGAAGAATTTTTCTTTTTTTAACTTTAATCATTAAAAATCCAGGGCCTTGCTGACTTAACCTTTTTTTCAAATTCGTTAATATGTGATGATTTTTCTAATGATAAAGCGATATCATCTAGACCTTCAATCAAGCATTTCTTTTTAAAAGGATCTATTTTGAATTTTAATTCATTATTTCCAAAAATAATTTTTTCTTCCTTTAAATCAATTTCAATTTCTTCTTTTCTTTTTGAATATTCTGCGAGTTCTTTTATTTTTTCCTCATCAAGAATAATTGGTAAAATCCCATTTTTAAAACAATTATTATAAAAAATATCAGCATAGCTTGAACTTATGACACAAGTTATTCCAAAGTCTAAAAGTGCCCAAGGAGCATGTTCTCTTGAAGATCCACAGCCAAAATTATTCCCAGCAATTAAGATCTTCGAATTATTGTAGGGAGACTTGTTAAGAATAAAATTGTCAATATTTTTTCCATCATCATCATACCTCATTTCGTGAAATAAGTTTTTACCAAGTCCAGTACGTTTAATAGTTTTTAGAAATTGCTTAGGAATAATCATATCCGTATCTACATTTACAATTGGTAAATACGCTGGAATACTTTTAAGTGTGTTAAATTTTTTCATTAGTTTTGATATTTTCTTACATCATCTAAATTTCCAGCGATTGCTGCTGCTGCTGCCATACCTGGGCTTACTAAGTGAGTTCTTCCTCCTCTACCTTGCCTTCCCTCAAAATTTCTGTTTGAAGTAGATGCACATCTTTCTTGGGGTTTTAATTTATCAGCGTTCATTGCTAAACACATTGAGCATCCAGGTTCTCTCCATTCAAAACCAGACTCTATGAATATTTTGTGCAAACCCTCTTGTTCGGCTTGTTCTTTGACTAACCCAGAACCTGGAACTACCATTCCATGTACATGTGAAGCTTTTTTCTTATTCTTTAATATTTCTGCAGCCTCTCTCAAATCTTCAATTCTTCCATTTGTACAACTTCCTATAAAAACTTTGTCAATTTTAATGTCTTGAACTTTCACATCAGGTTTAAGCCCCATATAATTAAGAGATCTATTTATTGAATTTTTTTTATCGATATTTTTTTCATTTTCTGGATTAGGGATTTTTCCATTAATTGAAACTACGTCCTCAGGTGAAGTTCCCCATGTAACCATGGGCGCTATTTCATCACCTTTTAAATTAATTTCTTTATCAAATTTTGCATCGCTATCACTTTTTAATTTACTCCAATAATCAAGAGCTTTTTCCCAATTTTCTTTTTTTGGAGACATTGGTCTATCTTTTAAATAATTAAAAATCTTTTCATCAGGTTGGATTAATCCTGCTCTAGCGCCACCTTCTATAGACATATTACAAATAGTCATTCTCTGTTCGACAGAAAGATTTGATATGACTGAGCCAGCATACTCTAATACACATCCAGTTCCTCCAGCGGTTCCTATTTTGCCAATAATTTGAAGAATTACATCTTTTGAAGTTACTCCTAAAGGAAGTTTTCCATTAACATTAATTCTAAAATTCTTTGCTTTTTTCTGAACAAGAGTTTGTGTTGCTAAAACGTGTTCAACTTCTGAGGTTCCTATTCCAAACGCTAAAGCCCCGAAAGCGCCGTGAGTTGCTGTGTGACTGTCTCCGCAAACAATAACTGTTCCTGGTTGAGTAAAGCCTTGCTCGGGTCCTACTATATGAACTATTCCTTGTCTTTTATCATTCATTCCAAAAAGTTTGATATCAAAGTCTTTGCAATTTTTTTCAAGTGTTTCTACCTGAATTCTAGAGTCGTTGTCATCAATTCCTTTAGATCTGTCAGTTGTAGGTATGTTGTGATCAACAACAGCAAGAGTTAAGTTTGGATGTCTTACATTCCTTTTGCTATTTCTAAGTCCTTCAAAAGCTTGTGGGCTAGTCACCTCATGTATCAAATGTCTGTCCACAAATAGCAAAGATGTTCCATCATCCTGTTGGTGGACTAAGTGATCACTCCAGATTTTATCGTATAAAGTCTTTGGCATTTAAAAAAAGATTATTTTTTTAATTCAGTAGAAATCTTACTATCTTCTTTTTTCTCTTCAAGTTTTTTGGGTGTCTCAGCGACTTTTGTTTCGGCTTTTTCCTCAATATTCTTTTGTTCTGTAGCCTTTAACACGTTCTCTTCTGTTACTTCTTCAGGTTTTGCCTCAACATCAATACCTATTTTCTTTTTAATCTTCTCGGCTATTCTAGCTGATTTTCCTGTTCTCTCTCTTAAGTAGTATAATTTAGCTCTTCTTACCTTACCTGATCTAATAACTTTGATTGTATCAACTATCGGACTATAAAGAGCAAAAGTTCTTTCAACACCTTCTCCGAAAGAAATTTTTCTGACTGTAAAGGATGAATTTAAGTCTCTATTTTTCTTTGCTATACAAACACCTTCAAAATACTGAATCCTATCTCTTTTTCCTTCAGTAATTTTCACACCAACTTTTATGATATCTCCTGGAAAAAATTCTGGAAGTTTTTTTTCAGCTGAAATTTTTTTAACGTTTGCTTTATTTATGTCTTCTATATTTTTCATGTTTAAATTTTGCAATTTTAGTCCTTCTTATATTTTTGCCATAAATCTGGCCTTCGGTGCCGTGTTATAGCCTCAGATTGTGATAAACGCCAGCTTTTAATTTTATTATGATCTCCAGATAAAAGTATGTCTGGAACACTTAATTTCTCCCATATTTGAGGTTTGGTATATTGTGGATACTCCAAAAGTCCATTTTCAAAACTTTCATCTTTTGTGGAATTAAGGTTTCCTAATACTCCAGGAACTAATCTTAAAACTGTGTCTAAAACAACAAAAGAAGCCATCTCTCCTCCTGAAAGTATAAAGTCTCCTATACTTATCTCTTCAACGTTTCTAGAGTCTAGAACTCGTTGATCAACTCCCTCGAAGTGCCCACATAAAATATTTACTTTGTTTTTTTTAACAATATCCTGTGCAATATTTTGATTAAAAATTTTCCCTTTAGGTGTTAAATAGTAAATTGTTTCTTTTTCTTCGAGATTTGCATCTAAAGATTTTGCTACTACATCTGGTCTCATTAACATACCTACACCACCGCCATATGGGGTATCATCAACAGTTTTGTGTTTATCGTCTGCATAATCCCTAATGTTTATAAGTTTTAAATCCCAAAGTTTTTTTTCAAAAGCTTTTTTACAAATACCTATATCGAAAGGTCCTGGAAAATATTCAGGATATAAAGTAAAAATTTTCGCTTTAAACATAATTATTATTTCTTCTCTTCCTTAGGTGCCTCTGCTTTCTTTTCTTCTTTTGGTGCTTCAGCTTTTTTCTCTTCCTTAGGTGCCTCTGCTTTCTTTTCTTCTTTTGGTGCTTCAGCTTTTTTCTCTTCCTTAGGTGCCTCTGCTTTCTTTTCTTCTTTTGGTGCTTCAGAAGAGTCTTTCTTTCTATCTTTTTTCGGAACAGCTTTATTTGGATTATTTCCTGGTTTAGGCATTTCCATTAAATTATTTTCTCCAAGTAATCGAGCAACTCTAGTTGTCGGTTTTGCTCCTTGGCTTAGCCAATATTTTATTCTTTCTGACTGCAGCCCAACTCTTTCTTTTTTTTCTTTCGGCATTAGGGGATTAAAAAAACCTAATTTTTCTATAAATCTCCCATCTCTAGGGAATCTACTGTCCGCGACCACAATTTTATAAACTGGTCTCTTTTTTGTTCCTCCCATTGATAATCTTAATCTTAACATTTATTGCTCCTTTTTATTTAAGTTGATTGAATAGCTCAGGTGGAATTCCTTTTTCCATTAAGCCTTTTGTGTTTCCTTTTGACATCTTTTTCATCATGTCAGACATCATTTTAAATTGTTTTAACAATTTATTGATAGTGGCAATGTCTGTTCCAGAGCCATTAGCAATTCTTTTTTTCCTTGAACCGTCGATAATTTTTGGATTTTCTCTTTCTTTCTTAGTCATTGAAAGTATTACCGCTTCATTTTGTGTAATAATCTTTTCATCAACCCCAGCTTGATCCATTTGAGATTTCATTTTTGAAACTCCTGGTAAAAAAGACATTACACCTTCTAGTCCACCCATTTTTTTCATTTGTCTTAATTGAGAAAGATAGTCTTCTAAAGAAAATTGACCTTTTCTTAAACTCTCTTCAGTTTCTTTTAGTTTTTCCTCATCAATTTCGTCTGCTGCTTTTTCTACAAGAGATACGATATCCCCCATACCTAAAATTCTGTTTGCAATTCTATTAGGATGAAAACTTTCAAAATTTTCTATTTTTTCTCCAATACCTAAAAATTTAATTGGAACAT
>OCZA010000270.1_pt1 | contig 18608 bp, 14 predicted proteins | sample 1539021 | NCBI WGS metagenome assembly OCZA01 (sample SAMEA2619376, study PRJEB22493) | marine metagenome | biome: marine biome (ENVO:00000447); feature: surface water layer (ENVO:00002042); material: "saline water (ENVO:00002010), including plankton (ENVO:xxxxxxxx)" | depth 5 m | reverse complement strand
CTATTTGTTTTATTGACGCCATATATTTATAAGTTAGGAAAAAATTATTATATTTATATAACTATCTGATTATCAACTACTTACCAATACAAAAGTTTGAAAATATATTTCCAAGCATTTCATCATTTGTAATCTGACCTGTTATTTCTCCAATTGATTCTATTGCATTTCTAAGGTCAATTGATAGCAAGTCTCCTGAAACACCATTTTGAATTCCATTTTCAATTTCTATTAATGAAGACTCTGCATCAGCAAGAGAATTGAAATGTCTAAGGTTTGTAACCACAGTGCCTCCACTAACTAAGACGCTATTAATTTTTATTAATTTATTTTTAATTATATCTAAATACTTTTTTTGAATAGCTGAAATTTCTAAAATATTATTGATTCCATAAGCCTCACATTTTTTTAAAAGAGATTCTATTTTAATTGAACTTTCATTTTTTAAATCAACTTTGTTTCTAACTAATATGATTGATAAATCTTCACGATAAAACTCGGAAAGATCAGCTATAATTTCTTGCTCACTTGAATCATTGATGTCAAAAAGATATATTAAAACTGATGCTAATGAAATTTTAGATTTAGTAATCTCAATTCCTTTGGATTCAATCTCATCATCTGTTTTTCTAAGGCCGGCAGTATCAACAAATCTATATTTAATCCCTTCAATTATTATTGTGTCTTCAATTGCATCTCTGGTTGTTCCAGGTATATTGCTTACAATTGCTTTTTCTTCATTTAATAATAAATTCAAAAGAGAAGATTTCCCAGAATTTGGTTTTCCTGCTATAGCAACTGGCACACCATTTTTTATAGCGTTTCCATGTTTAAAAGAGTTTTTTAAATCGACAATTTTTGACTTAACTCTTTCGATTAATTTTATTAAATCTGCCTTGTTTGCAAACTCAACATCTTCTTCAGAAAAATCTAATTCTAATTCAATCATTGAGGTAAAGTGTAATAGTTCCTCCCTCAATGTTTTAAGATCATTTTGAAATCCTCCCCTCATTTGATTTAAGGCAATTTTATGCATTGAAGATGAGTCTGAATAAATCAAATCTGATACTGCTTCAGCTTGAGTCAAATCAAATTTTCCATTTAAAAAAGCTCTCATTGTAAACTCACCAGGCTTTGCTAGTCTAATATTATTTTCAAGTAATTTTTCAATTATTGTTTTTTGAATATACGTTGATCCATGACATGAAATTTCAATAGTTTCTTGACCAGTAAAAGATTTATCTTTTGCATAATAAGAAAGAACCACTTCGTCGATAATATTATCTCCATGAAAGAAATCACCATATATTAATGAGTGGGTTTTAATTTTAGATAAATTAGTTCCTTTTTTGGATTTAAAAAAAGGTTCTACTTTCTTTAATGCATTTTCTCCCGAAACTCTAATAAGAGAAATAGCACCCATTCCATTAGGTGTTGATATTGCTACAATATCATCTTTAAAATCCATTATTGGTTATTTAATTTTTTTAGTAAAAGTAGCTCGCCTTTTATGTAATGTGCTTTCATAGTTTTTCCAAAATGCTTGAATTGCTTTGTTTTCAACTAGTTCAGGGTTTGTCTCAACTTCAACAATTCCTCTATTGTTAAATGTTTGTTGCAATTCATTAAAAATAACTGCTGTTGCTCCTTTACTTTGATACTTTGGGTCAACACCAATTAAATATAAAGAGACTTTATTGTTAAAATGTTGTGCTTTAAAAAGATGATAATATCCTAATAATCCTATCTTCCCATTAATCTTTTTTAAAGCTCTAGAAAATGATGGCATTGTAATTAAAAACGCTATTAAATTCCCTTCTTTATCTAATAGACATTTTATAAAATCTGGGTGAATATACTTTATAAACTTTTCTTTGTAAAAATCAATTTGATATTGTTTGATTGTAACATAGGTTTGAAGATTACTGTAGGTAACATTTAAGAGCTCAAACATTTTATCTACATAGGGAATTATTTGTTTTGTTGATTTAAAGTTTACTACTTCAAGTTCATACCTTTTCTGAATTATTTTAGCAAATTTTTTAACTTTTTCCGGCGCATCTTCCTCAGAAAATATTTTTATTTTATACTCAACCCATTCAGCAAGTTTTTCAAATCCAAGTTCCTTTAAATGATTTTTTTGATAAGGAAAATGATACCAAGTTATCATAGTGTTAAGCTCTTCATAACCATGAATTAAAAGGCCTGCTTTATCCATGTTTGAAAACCCTACTGGACCATCAATAAAATCTAATTTTCTTTTCTTTCCAAAATCAATTACTTTTTCAATTAACAATTTACTTACTTCAACATCATCAATTGTATCATACCAACCAAATCTTAGTTTATTCTTTTTCTGTTCTTCTATTTCAACCCAATTAACAATAGCTGCTATTCTACCAACAACCTTGTTATCTTTATAAACCAGATAAAATTCAGCTTCGGCATTTTTAAAAACTGGATTCTTACTTTTATCCATAGCCTCCAACTCTTCTTTTATAATTGGAGGAACCCAATAGTCACAGTCTTTATACAATTCAAATGGAAATAAGACAAAATCTTTTTCCTGATTTTTATTTTCAACTGTAACTATCTTAAACATTATTTTTTATTCATTTTTCTTAAAGCCTTCTCCTCTTTTTTTAATTGTTTTTTATTTTGTTTTAAAGATTTGTTTACTGACTTTTTTGATTTTCGACTTTCTTTCTTAGCTAACTTCTTAGGATTAGTTTTTATTTTTTTAGAGCTTTTTTTATTTATTTTTTTCTCAACTTTTTGCTGTTTTCTTCTTTGTTTAAGCTCAAGATTAAAATCTTTTTTAGCTTGTTTTTCTTCCTCAGAAATATCCTTGTGCCAATCAAATCTTTGGGAAAAGCCTACATTAATATAAGTATAACTTGGCGTAGTTTTAAAACTTCCTCCAAAATTTAAATCTACTTGAGAATTTTTAGAAGTTAAATTAGCTATACCAAACTTAAAAAAATCATCAGAGTAAATTTTATTTTTAAAGGTTTGAAATTCGCCAAAAATACTCCAATTTGGATTACTTAAATTATATGTAATTGTAAACATATAATTGATTTTGTTATAGTTGCTAGTTTCAGCATTAGTTGGAAAAGTTGGATTTTTCATAGCGATTTCATAAAAGAAATTATTTACAACAACCCATCTTCCTTTAAAGTGGTGTTGAGTTGCAATACCTATAAATGGTGAAATAGATTGTTCTGGATAATTAAAGGTTTTCATTCGCATTATGTTGTCGATCAATAAATCAGGATGTAATGGTTGCTTTACTTTAAAAAATAAATCATCATATTGAATTCTGTTATCAAAATTGAAACTTGAGCCAGCAATTGCTGAAATTGCAGGAATAAAATCAACCAATCGTATTTTTCTATTGGCATTCCAACTGTATACGCTTTGGCTATGCCATTTTTTATTCTTGAATGGATCAAAAAAAAGATACTTAAACCCTAGTGTTTGCTTTCCAATTATTGTTTCTTTTATGTCTGTTGAGTAATTATTTACGTAGTTGCTATCTATAATATTTCTTGTAATAATATTGCCATCCAAAAAAACTTCTAATTTTTCATTTAAAAAACCATAACGAAATAAATAATTAAAGTTCAGTCCATCAATTTTAGAATTATTGAGATTATTATGTTCAAGGGTATGTCCTGAAATCCCTGTCTCTAACTGAAAGACATTTACTCCAACTGCAAAAGCACCATGAGAAGATCCAGGTCTATTTGAATTAATTATTTCTGTATACTGTGAATGACAAAAAAAGACACTAAAAAGGAATATAAAGTATAATAATTTTGAATTCATATTATATTAATAATTCAAATATAATTTAAATTAAAATCTCATATAAATTGATTCATATGATTAATTGTATTTTTGAATAATAATAACAGACATGATATTCTTATACATAATTTTATTCTTTATAATTTTTAGCTATATCCTAAAAAAATTAGCTCCTTATATTATTAGGTATGTTATTAAAAAAAATCTAGAAAAATTTCAACAATCTTACAAGAAAAAAGAACCTGAAAAAGACTTCAAATTTAAAAGCAAAAAAGAAGTAGGAGAATATATTGACTATGAAGAAATTGATGAGTAAATATTTAACAAAATCTTTTTTTATAAACCTATCAATTATAGGCTCATTTGCTATTATATCACTCTTATATTTTAATCCGCTCTTATCTGGCAAACAAATAAAACAATCAGATATTGATCAATTTTCAGGGATGTCAAAACAAATAGTTGATCATAGAGAAAAATATAATGAAGAGCCATTTTGGCTTGATAATGCATTTTTAGGTATGCCAAGCTATCAAGTGCTTGTAAAATATCCTTTTGATTTTCTAGACAAACTTGATAAACTAATTAGATTTTTACCAAGACCAGCTGATTATTTATTTGTTTATTTAGTTTCCTTTTTTCTTCTTTTATTAAGTATGAAAGTAAAAAGTGAATATGCTTTTTTTGGAGCTATTGCTTTTGCATTTTCTACTTACTTAATTATTATTCTCGGCGTTGGGCATAATACAAAAGCATTGGCTATTGGATATGCACCATTAGTTTTAGCAGGACTATTTAAAATTCTGGATAAAAAATATTTAAGTGGTTTTATAATTGGTTCTATTGGTTTAGGGCTTCAAATTAACGCCAATCATTATCAAATGACATATTATTTTTTGATGTTAGTTGGACTTATAACTCTAATTCATGTCTTTGATGATTTTATAAAAAGTGATCTTAAAAATGGAACTAAAAAATTAGGTTTTGTTTTTTTAACTACGTTATTTGCTATACTTCTAAACGCATCTTCAATTTTAGCAACTCAAGAATATACAGACTTTAGCACTAGAGGGAAATCGGAAATTTCAATAAACCCAGATGGAAGTAAAAAAGAAAAACTCAATGGGTTAAGTAATGATTATATAACTGAATATAGTTATGGAAAACTAGAAAGCTTTAATTTGATAATTCCCCGATTTATGGGTGGTGGATCTTCAGACTTAATCGACAAAGATTCTGATTTTGTAAAAGAACTTAGAAACTACGACAATGAAAGCGCAAATTTAATATATCAAAACTCTAGATTATATTGGGGAGATCAACCTATAGTAGCTGCACCTGCATATATTGGAATTAGTGTTTTTTATATTTTCTTAATAGCTCTTTTCTTTATTGATAAAAGACATTTGAAATGGATTATTCCAGCTATAATTTTTTCTTTAACTCTATCATGGGGGAAAAACTTGTCCTTTCTTACAGATTTTATGATCGACTATTTTCCTTTTTATGATAAATTTAGGGCGGTATCATCAATACAGGTTATTATTGAATTTATTATTCCACTCGTAGCTGCTTTAGGATTATATAAATTTTATGAAACTGAAAATATAAGTGAAAAAAAGTATAAGAAATTATTTTATACATCAGCGATTTTTTTATTTGTACTTTCTTTTTTGTTTTTATTTGGCTCTCAGGTTCTAGATTTTAAATCAGATTTTGAAGTATTCTCTAGTTACCCTGAAATATTAGATTTAATAATTAAAGAGAGGCAAGAGGTTTTTAAGTCAGATATTATTAGGTCAATTTCTATTGTTTTAATTATTTCTTTAATTTTTTGGTCTAATTCAAGACAGTTTTTAAAAAAGAATTACAGCCTAGCATTAATTACAATTATTGTATTAGTTGACCTTTGGAATATAGATATGAAATATGTTAATGAAGATAATTTTTCGAATAGTTCAAAAGTAAAAACACCTTTTAATCAAAATCAAATTGATAAGGAAATATTAAAAGATAAATCTAGCTATAGGGTTTACGAATCATACCGTGGATTTGTAAATGGCAGATCTTCTTATTTTCATAATTCTATTTCAGGCTACCATGCTGCAAAGCCAAAAAGAATGCAGAACATTTATGACTTTTATCTTTCAAAAAATAAAAATAATGTACTTAATATGCTTAACGTAAAGTACATAGTTGATCTTAATGAAAGTAACTCTTTGAGTCTTAAAACAAATGAGCAAAATCTAGGAGATGCTTGGTTTGTTGAAAACATAATTGAGGTGGAAAATGAAAACGATGAGATTCTTCTTCTTGATAAATTAAACTATTCAAAAGATTGTTTAAGTAGAAACCTTAAAAATAAAAGCTACAACTATGACGATCGAAATAGTGTTGAGTTAATTAGTAGAAAATCAAATGAATTGATTTATAAAATCTCCTCTAAATCTGTGGGATTTATAGTTTTTTCTGAAGCATTTTATTCTAACGGTTGGAAATCATTTATTAATGAAAAACCTATTGAACATCACAAAGTAAACTATCTTTTAAGAGGAATGGAGGTGCCACAAGGAGAGTATACAATCAGATTTGAATTTGATCCTAATGTTATTAGACAGGGTTCTGCAATTATGTTGTCATTCAATTTTATTCTTTTAATTTTAATAGGACTTTATTTTAAAAAAGAGCTTAAAAATGTATAAAAAACTTCCAACAGAACGATATAAAAAGACTTTAAGAATGTTAAAAGAAGTTTGTCCTGCTCCCTCTGTTGTTTTTGATCTTGGAGTAAGAAATCCTTTTTCTGAAATTATGAAGCAAAACAACTATAAAGTTTACAATACAAGTGGTGAAGATTTAGATGATAGTCCTAATATTGAAATACCAGATGACGTAGATCTTGTAACTGGATTTGAGATACTTGAGCATTTAGTTTCACCCTATCCTCTATTAAAAAATATAAAAGCCAAAAGGATTTTTTTAACTGTTCCCATTAAGTTATGGTTTTCAAAAGCATATAAAAGTAAGTCTGACCCTCTTGATAGGCATTATCACGAGTTTGAACCATGGCAATTTGATTGGTTATTAGAAAAATCTGGATGGAAAATTATTAAAAAAGAATATTGGAAAAATCCATCAAATAAAATTGGATTTAGACCGCTACTTAGAAGATTTACAAATAGATATTATGCAGTGTATGCCGAAAGATCAAAAGAAAATTATACAAACTACTATAAAGGTGTATTGAATCTATGAAAATAGGAATGATTTTAGATTCAATTTATCCAGATGATGCAAGGATAACCAATCAGTGCGAAGAGTTGATTAATTCTAAACATGAAGTCTTTCTTTTTTGTTTATCATACAACCCATTATTTATAAAAAAAGAAAAAATAAATAATATTAATGTATATAGATATCACTGCTCTAACTTAACTTATAAATTGTCCGCATTAGCTAATGATGTTAGTTTTTATAATGATATTTTAAAAAAGAAAATCGATGATTTTATTTTTGAATCAAAAGTTGAAATACTTCATATTCATGATATACAAATAGCTCAGGCTGCAATATCTGCAGCTAGTAAGTTTGGAATAAAATATAATCTTGACCTGCATGAAAACAGGCCTGAGATTATGAAGTTCTATAAGCATGTTAATTCATTTTTAGGTAAACTTTTAATAAGCCCCTTAAGATGGAAAAAAGCAGAAGAAAAATTTATAAAAAAAGCTAATAAAGTTATTGTGGTGACTGACCATGCAAAAAAAGAAATCCTTCAAAGGGTTCAAATAGATCAAGATAAAATAATTGTATATCCCAACACTGTTAGAAAAAGTTTCTTTGAAAAAAGAACTGAAAACAAAACTTTAAAAAAATTATACGCTGATAAATTTGTTATGATTTATGTTGGAAATACCAGCAAAAGAAGAGGCTTATTAACTGTAATTAAATCGCTTAATAAAATAAAAAAATCAATTCCTAATATAAAACTTATCATATTAGGTAAAAGCTCATTTGATACAATTTTAAAACAAAAAGTTAAGGATAATAATGTTGAAAATTTAGTAGATTTTATTGGATGGGTAAAAGAAAGTGAAATCTGTAAATATCTTTCGGTTTCTAAAATTGGACTCTCTCCATTACACAAAAATATTCATCACGATACTACCTATGCAAATAAAGTTTTTCAATATATTTCATTTAATTGCCCAGTAATAAGCAGTAATGTTACAGCTCAATCTGAACTTGTTAAAAAATATAATGTAGGATCTGTTTTTAAAGACAGAAGCGAAGAAGATTTTGCAAATAAAGTAATTGACTTAAATAAAAATTCTGATCTATATAATAAATTGAAACTCAATTGTAAAAAAGCTATAGATAAGCTTAATAATTCTATAATTTCAAAACAACTTATTTCTATTTATGAATAAAACAATCGGAATTTTAGCATATTACTGGCCTCCAGCTGGTGGTTCTGGTGTTCAAAGATGGTTAAGATTTGCTAATCATCTTTGTGATTTAGGATGGGATGTTCATGTATTTACTTTTAAAAATCCTAAATATCCTATAAGAGAAAAAAGCAGTCTTGAAATAATAAACCCAAAAATAAAGGTCAATAAAATAAAAGGCTTTGAATTTCCTAAGTTCATGACTTCCCCAAGCGAGAATATTTTATTTAACAACTATTACTCAGACTATAGTAGTACACGGTCATATATGTATGACCAAGTTGCTAGAAAATTTATTTATACTCTTAGGGAATTATTCCTTTTTCCTGATGCAAGAAGATTTCTTATTAATCCCTCATATAAATTTTTAAAAAACTATTTTAGAAAACATAATTTAAATCATTTAATTACTACTGGACCTCCTCATTCAATGCACTTGGCTGGAATGAAACTAAAAAAAGATTCTGGTATAAAATGGATTGCTGATTTTAGAGATCCATGGTCTAATTTTTTTCAAAATAAATTACTAAACGAATTAGACTTAACAATCAAAAAACATGAGAAAGCCGAAGCCGATGTGCTTAAGAATTGTGATGGAGTATTTACCACATCTGAATCTTTGAAATCTAAATTTTCTATTAAAAACAAGAATTCATATTATGTGCCAAGTGGTTTTGAAAAGGAGATTGAGTCAACTGATCATAATAAGTTTAGAATTATTTATGCGGGTTCAATGAAAGAAATTCAAAATCCAAAAAATCTTTGGCTTGCTTTACATGATTTAATAAAATCGGATGAAAAATTTAAAGATCTTTTAGAGATAATTCTTATTGGAAATATTGACAGAAGAGTTATAAACTCTATCGAATTTAAAAAAATTCGTGATCGTAAAATTTTATCTTATATGTCAAAAAAGCAGTTAGATGATGAGATTTCAAAATCACAACTTCAAGTTGTATGTTCTGTTAACTATCCTGATTCAGATGATATTGTTCCTGGAAAATTTTTTCACTACTTATCATCAAAGAAAAATATTCTAGGAATCTCAAACAAAGGAAGCGACTTAGAAAAAATAATTAATGAAACAAAGTCAGGGATGTCATTTGATTATGACAACTATGAGGATTTAAAAAATTATATTTATAAATGCTATCAAGTTTTTTTAAAGGGTGTAAAGCCTAAAAAAGAATTAGATGAAAAATATTTATCTATTAATATTGCAAAAAAAATTGAACAAATAGTTTTGAATATTTAGAATGGGAATTGTATTCAACCAATCATATAAAAATATAATTATAATATCAATTGCGATATTAATTGGAGCAATCAATACTCTATACTTTTACCCTGTTTTTCTTCAAGAAGAATATTATGGTCTTGTTGTTTTTCTTCTTGCAACTTCAAATCTATTAATGCCTTTAGTATCATTTGGAAGTCAACATACAATTATTAAGTTTTATAGTTCATATACAAACAAAAATGATAGAGATTCATTTATGTCATCTGTAATTTTTATTCCCTTTTTTACTATAATACCAATATCATTTTTAGTAATAGAATTTCATGATTTAATTGGAGGATTTCTTTCAATTCAAAACCCAATAATAGACTCATATGTTTGGGTGATTTTTTTAGTTGCTTTTGCAACATCTTATTTTGAAGTATTTTATTCCTGGGCTCGTGTTCAACTCAAATCTGTTTTTGGAAATTTTTTAAAAGAAATATTTCCAAGACTTTCAATTTTCATCTTATTGATATGCGTTTATCTTGATCTTTTGTCTAAAGAAGATTTTGTCTGGTGGCTTACAGGCTTTTATTATTTAAGACTACTTATAATGATGATTTATTCATTTAGTCTTTACATGCCTAAATTTACATTTAGTCTTCCAAAAAATATAAAAAGTATTTTAACATATTCTTTTTATATTTTTCTTGCAGGTTCAGCTGCAAGCATACTCATTGATATAGATAAGTTTATGATTCCTCAAAAGGAAGCAATTAGCCAAACTGCTTTTTATGCAGTAGCTGTTTTTATAGCTACTGTTGTTGAAATTCCTGGAAGAGCTATGTTTCAAATTATAAATCCATTAGTTGCTAAATCTCTAAACGAAAACAACATAAATGAATTAAATAATTTATATACTAAAAGCTCAATAAATCTTTTAATTATTGCTGGTTTATTTTTTCTCTTGATTAATATAAATATTGAACCTTTTTATGAATTAATGTCAAATTCATCTTATGGTAATGCTGTTTGGGTTGTTCTAATGATCTCGATTAGTAAGCTTATATTAATGAGCTTTGGCTGCGGTCCTGCAATATTGGCAACAGCAAAATTTTATAAGATAACTCTACCTTTTTCAATTTTTATGGCAATATCAGTATACTTTTTAAATGATGTTTTAATTGATATTTATAGTATAAATGGGGCTGCTTTATCAACCTTAATAGTTGTTGCTATCTTTACTTTAGTTAAGGTAATTTATATAAAATTCAAGCTTAATATAATGCCTTATTCAATTCATTCAATAAAAGTTTTAGCAATTATTGTATTAATATTTTTACTATTTGCAGATAAAGACGGTGATGGCAGTGCAATCTATTTTCTTATTAAGAACCTAGATTTAGAATTATCTAATATTATTAAAATTACTTTAAATTCTTTACTTGTCTCTATTATATATATGTTTATGATATATAAATCAAAATCATCTGAATCAATAAATACTTTTATTAATAATTTATTAGCTGGAAATTTTAGGTTTTAAGAATTTTGAAAGTAGTGATTTTTTATCTTTAACTAATTCTTCCGGAGTTCCAGTAAATACTATACTCCCTCCTTTATCTCCTCCAAAAGGACCTAAATCAATTATATGATCAGCAGATTTAATAAGATCAATATTGTGTTCTACAACTATTATGGAGTGTCCATACTCAATTAAATAATTGAAAGATTTTAATAATTTTTTTATGTCATGGAAATGTAGTCCAGTGGTGGGCTCATCAAATATAAATAGTGTATTTTCTTTATTTTTACCCTTTAATAAAAACGAAGCCAATTTAATTCTTTGTGCTTCACCGCCAGATAAAGTTGAAGATGATTGACCTACGTTTACATAACCCATACCCACATCAATTAAACATTTAAGTTTTGTTGCAATTTTATTTTGATTGTTTGAAAGAAAAAATTGATAAGCATTATCAATAGTCATATTTAAAATATCATCAATATTTTTGTTCATATACTTTACTTGTAAAACATTTTTTTTAAATCTTTTGCCTTTACAGGATTCACATTTAAGTTTAATGTCAGACATGAATTGCATTTCAATTTTTATTTCTCCTTCACCCTTACATTCATCACATCGTCCACCATCAACATTAAATGAAAAATGTTTAGGTTTTAAGGAAAATTGTTTTGAAGTCTTTTGAATGGAGAAAAGATTTCTTATGTCATCGTATGCTTTTATATATGTAGCTGGATTCGATCTCGATGATGTTCCGATTGGATTTTGATCTATGTATTCAATTGAACTTATTAAATCTATTTGTCCACCGAGCTCGTCAAATTCTCCAGGTTTTTCTTTAAAAATACCTTTATGTTTTAAAAGAGAAGGGTATAATATATCTTTTACTAAAGTTGTTTTTCCACTTCCCGAAATACCAGTAATACAAACCATAGAATTTAAAGGAATTTCAACATTTATATTCTTTAAATTGTTCTCTCTACAACCTTTTAAGTAAATTTTATTTGACGATTTTCTTCTGTTTTTAGGAATTTCTATTAGATTATTTTGATTTAAATATTCAACTGTTAATGATTTAGATTTCATTATTTTCTTTAGCGATCCTTGTGCAATTACACTCCCTCCCTGAGAACCAGCACCAGGCCCTAAATCAATAATTTGATCTGCAGATCTAATTATGTCTTCATCATGCTCAACAACTAAAACTGAGTTTCCTAAATCTTTAAGGTTTTTTAATATTTTAATTAGCTTGGTTGTATCCTCCGGGTGAAGACCAACGCTTGGCTCATCCAAAACATATATAGAGCCGACCAATGCACTTCCTAATGAAGTTGCCAAATTTATTCTTTGTGTTTCACCACCAGAAAGGGTATTCGATTTTCTATTTAATGTTAAATACGATAACCCCACATCGCACAAAAAACTCAATCTATTAATAATTTCTTGAACAATTCTTTTGCTCTTTTCTTTTTCTTTTTCATTAAAGCTTAATTTTTTAAAAAACTTTAAATTCTCTTCCAAAGAAACATCGACTATATCTTGGATAGACTTATTATTTATTTTTACATATTCTGCTTCTTTTCTTAGCCTTTTACCGTTACAATCTCCACATTTTGTACGACCTCTATACCTTGATAGCATAACCCTATTTTGAATTTTATACATTTTTTTCTCAAGTTTTTGAAAAAAATAATTGATCCCTTTAAAATGATCATTGCCTGTCCAAATTAAGTCTTGCTGTTCATTTGAAAGTTTATAATAAGGTCTATGAATTGGGAAGTCAAATAGGTGAGCGTTCTTTATTAATAATTGTTTGTATTTTTTTAGTTTTTGTCCTCTCCACGGAGCTATACAATCATCATAAACTGAAAGACCTTTATTGGGAATAACTAAATCAGGGTCTATTCCCATAATATCACCATAACCCCCACAAGTCGGACATGCTCCAAAAGGATTATTGAAGCTAAATAAATGCTCATTAGGCTCTATAAAGTCTATACCATCTTTTTGAAATTTTTTTGAGAAAAAGTGATAGTTATCATCACTTAAAGTTTTTATATACATCTCATTATTTCCTTGAAAAAAAGCATTTTCAATGGAATCAATTATTCTATTTAAATAATCATTATCATTATTATAAATTGACCTATCAACTATTAAGTAAAAAGAGTTTTTAATGTCTTTGTCTATTGCATCTTGAATGTTTATTGTCTCTCCCTCGTATTCAATTCGTGCATAACCTTGATCAAAATAGAATTGAAAAAAATCTTTTAACTCAGTTTTTTCAGATACTTCTATTTTTGAAAGAATTAAAAATTTATCTCCTTTATTTAATGATTTAATTAGTTTAATAACTGTTTCAATTGAATCTTTTTTTACAATTTCATTTGATATAGGTGAAAATGTAGTTCCAACTCTAGCATATAAAAGCTTTATATAATCATATACTTCAGAGCTAGTCCCAACTGTTGATCTTGGGTTAGAATTATTTACTTTTTGTTCTATAGCAATAGCTGGAGATAGGCCTTCAATTTTTTTTACCTTAGGTTTATTTAATTTACCTAAAAATTGTCTTGTGTAAGATGATAGACTTTCTATAAATCTTCTTTGTCCCTCAGCATATATTGTGTCAAAAGCCAGGCTTGATTTTCCAGAGCCAGATAATCCTGTTATAACGATTAATTGTTTCTTCGGAATTTTTAAATCAATATTCTTCAAATTATGCATTTCAGCACCTTGAATATTGATTACATTATTTAAACTTTCTTTCATAAACAAAATTTATTTTGCTATCCATAAATAAGGATCTAATGGAGTGGTATTTTTAAAAATACTAAACTGTAAAGTTGTTTTTGAATCTTCATTATTATCAAAAGTATTACCAATAATTTGTAATGCATTTACATTTTGTCCTTTTTCAACGTAAACTTTTGAAAGGTTTTTATAGGCTGTTATGTAATCTCCATGACGAATAAGTACTGTTAGATTACTTGACTTAAACTTTAGAACTGATAAAACTGTTCCATTAAATACTGTTCTAACACTAGCATTTTTTGTTGTTGCAATTACAATCCCATTACTTTGAATCTTAGTAGTTCTTACTACAGGATGAGGCTGAAGACCAAATTTTTGAATTATAACACCTCTCTCTACAGGCCATGGTAAATTACCTTTATTAGATAAAAAGTTTTTAGCCAATGCTTTAGCTTCAGGTGTTAATCTAAATACGTTTTCTTCTTTGTTTTTATTTGATTCTTTTATTGCTTCTTTAATTAGCCTATCAATCTCAACATCTAATTGTTTTGAGAGTTTTTGTTTTTTATCGATTTGATTCCTATATGCTTTTTCCTTTCTTTTTAAACCATTAATCAAATTGCTTTGTTTACTTTTTTCATCACTTAATTTCTTTTTTTCAATTTGATTTTGATTTAGTAAATCTTCTTTTTTTCCAATATTCTTAATTATTGTATCATTTATTAATTCTATTTCTTTAATATTAGAACTTATTGAATTTGCATAATTTCTTCTATTGACAGAATACTGATTCATGTATTGTGTTCTTTTTAAAGCTTGTAAAAAATTTTCAGATGATAGTAAAAACATTAATTTACTTTCTTTAAGCCTGCTCTTGTAGGAATTAAAAACCATTTTAGAATAATCATCTTTTGCTTTTTCAACTATAATATTAAGCTCCACTACTTGATCTTCATTCTTTATAATTTGGTTTGTTAATAAATTGATTTGTTGATTAGTAATTCTAATTAAGTCTTGGTTCCTGTTTATTTTTATTGATATATTTTCTAAGTCTCCGTATGCTGTTTTAGTTATTTTATTATTATCAATTAATAGGCTATTTATTTGTTGAATTTCTTTTTTTAATTGCATTCTTTTATTTTCTAATTCTTTTATTTTTTGATTTTGAGCGTTCAATGATAGAATAATTGATGCTATAAAGTTTATAATTAGAAATAATGATATTTTTTTATTAAGAGTCAAAATTGAGTTTTAGTATAATTATTAGGAATCTTAAATTCAAAAGGGCCTCGATCCTCAATGTTTTTGGATTTATTTTCAATAATTAAATTAATTAAATTTTTTCCATCATTAATTGTAATTTGGTTAGATGAAGGGAAATAAAAATTATCAATTTTTTCAAAAACATCATATTGAACATATAGATATCTGTTCAATTTTAGCTGCTTAATCTCTTGATTAATTAATCTATTTGAATTGATATCAAAGATCATGGTATAACTTACATCAGCTTCCTCTTTTTCATATATTAAAAACTTCTCGCTTGATTTATATATTTTAAAATTTTCAGGATTATTAACACTTAATACAGGATTACCAATTAGAATACTTTCTAGCTGATTATAGTTTAGATCGATACCAATCTTTTTATAAACATCATTGAAATCAATTTCAAAAAAAGTTTTATCAATTTTTTGATAAGCTAAAATTTTGTCTTGTTGAATTAAAATTTTGAAAATTGGTAAAATTAAACTTCCAGAAATTAATATCTCATCATTTTTTTTAATACCAAAATTTAAATCAAAACTATACCTAAAATTATTGTATTGTAATTCAGCTTTACTAGATAAATTTAAACTATTAAAAACTATATAATTTAAATTTTCATTTTTAATAGTTTTATTATCAATTAAATCTCTTGTATCAGTATTTAAAAAGTTTGAGGTTTGTTTTTTATTATTTTTTTTTTGATTACAACCACTAATAATTAAGAAAAAAACTAGTAAATAAGTCCTCATATTAAACAAGTTATTAATTTGTTCCTGTACTACCAAAGCCACCTGTGCCTCTATTGGATGAATCAATAGATTCAACATTTTTTAAGTTTATACTTTCGTGTTTTGCAATAACAAGCTGAGCGATTCGATCACCAGAATTTACAATAAAATTATTTTTAGAATGATTAATTAATATAACTCCAATTTCACCTCTGTAATCTGAATCGATTGTGCCAGGGCTGTTTAAAACTGTTATTCCTTTTTTTAAAGCTAAACCGCTTCTAGGTCTTACTTGAGCTTCAAAGCCATTAGGTAATTTTATATATATCCCTGTGCTTATTAGCTTCCACTCACCAGATTCAATTATTATAGGATCATCAATAAATGCCATAAGGTCCATTCCTGCAGAGGATTTGGTCTGGTATTTTGGATTTGGATTGTTAGAGTTGTTTATTATTGAAATCTGCATTATGCAAATTTAACCTTTTAGTGCTTCAGCACCTGAAACTATTTCTAGAATCTCATTTGTAATTGCAGCTTGTCTTGCTTTATTATATGTTAAAACTAATTCATCCTTAAGCTCGGTTGCATTATCCGTTGCTTTATGCATAGCTGTCATTCTTGCACCATGTTCACTAGCAAAAGAATCTCTTAGAGCTTTGAATAGTTGTATTTTAAGAGATTTAGGTACAAGAACGCTAACAATAGATTCCATTGATGGTTCAAAAATATAGTCTTGAAGAGTCTCTTCACTTGAGTTATTGACTATAGGCAAGAATTGTTCTGATTTAATAATTTGGTTAGCCGCATTTTTAAAACTGTTATATATCATTTCAACATGATCATATTTTTCATCCGCAAAATCTTCAATTATTTTATCTACAATTAAACTAGAACTATCATATGATAAGTCATCAAAAATATCACTGCTATTTTGAGAAATAGTTTCTGTTTTAGAAAGAATATCATTTGCTTTTTTCCCAATAACTATAAACTCAAATGATGCAGAAGAAAACCTTTGGTCAGACATTATAGTTTTTGCTTGTTTTATAATATTAGAATTGAATGCTCCACAAAAACCTCTGTTGGAAGCAATAGCTACAATTAAAACTTTTTTAACTGGTCTTTCACTTGCTAAATAAGAAATACTAGAGCTTGAAATAACATCAGAAAAACTAGCCATCAGTTCATTTAACTTCTCAGAATATGGCTTCATAGCTGTAATAGCATCTTGTGCTTTTTTTAGTTTAGCAGCTGATACCATTTTGATTGCACTAGTTATCTTCATTGTTGAAGTAACTGATGAAATCCTATTTCTTATTTCTTTTAAGTTTGGCATTTATTCGTAAGAAGCCGTTAATTCTGAAGCCACCTTTTCAAGAGTTGAGGTAATTTCATCAGTTAATTTGCCTTCTTTAATTTGATTTAATATTTTTTTATACTTAAGATTTAATAACTCAATAAATTTCTTTTCAAATTCTTTTACCTTTTCTACAGGCACAGACTTAAGTAAATCTTTAGAGCCTAAATAAATTATAGAAACTTGATCCTCAACTTTAAAAGGATCATTTTGTGCTTGCTTTAATATTTCAACATTTCTCTTACCTTTTTCAATAACACCTAAAGTTACAGGGTCAAGATCTGATCCAAATTTTGCAAAAGCCTGCAGTTCTCTAAATTGAGCTTGATCAAGTTTTAATGTACCTGATACTTTTTTCATTGATTTAATCTGAGCAGAACCTCCCACCCTTGATACAGAAATACCTACATTAATTGCAGGTCTTACACCAGAGTTAAAAAGATCTGACTCAAGAAATATTTGTCCGTCAGTAATTGAAATAACATTTGTTGGAATATATGCAGATACATCTCCAGCTTGAGTCTCAATTATTGGTAGTGATGTTAAAGATCCTCCACCCTTTACAATAGGCTTAAGTTCTGCAGGAAGATCATTCATGTTTTTTGCAATACCATCATCATTAATCACTTTTGCAGCTCTTTCTAAAAGTCTAGAATGTAGATAAAATACATCTCCAGGATAAGCTTCTCTTCCTGGAGGTCTTCTCAATAATAAAGAAACCTCTCTATACGCAACTGCCTGTTTAGAAAGATCATCATATATAATTAATGCAGGCCTACCAGTATCTCTAAAAAATTCTCCAATTGCAGCTCCGGCGAAAGGTGCATAAACTTGCATTGGTGCAGGATCTGATGCGTTAGCTGCCACTATTGTTGTGTAGGCTAGTGCTCCTTTTTCCTCAAGAACTTGAGCAATTGCAGCAACAGTTGAGGCTTTTTGACCAATTGCTACATAAATACAATAAACAGGTTCTCCAGCATCAAAAAATTCTTTTTGATTTAAAATAGTATCAATACAAACAGTTGTTTTACCTGTTTGCCTATCTCCAATCACAAGCTCTCTTTGCCCCCTTCCAATTGGTATCATGGCATCAATAGATTTAATCCCAGTTTGAAGAGGTTCGTTTACTGGTTGTCTATAAATAACCCCAGGAGCTTTTCTTTCAAGGGGCATCTCATACATTTTACCTTCAATTTTTCCTTTACCATCAATCGGTTGACCTAATGTATTAACAACACGACCAACAACCCCTTCTCCAACATTTATTGAAGCAATTCTATTAGTCCTTTTAACTGTATCGCCTTCTTTAATTTCTTTAGATGGACCTAACAAAACGACCCCCACATTGTCCTCTTCTAAATTTAAAACGATTCCTTCCATCCCGTTATCAAACTGTACTAACTCTCCATATTGAACATTTGATAGGCCGTACACTCTTGCAATACCATCTCCAACTTGTAAAACAGTTCCTACTTCATCTAAAGAGGGG
>OCZA010000269.1_pt1 | contig 18610 bp, 20 predicted proteins | sample 1539021 | NCBI WGS metagenome assembly OCZA01 (sample SAMEA2619376, study PRJEB22493) | marine metagenome | biome: marine biome (ENVO:00000447); feature: surface water layer (ENVO:00002042); material: "saline water (ENVO:00002010), including plankton (ENVO:xxxxxxxx)" | depth 5 m | reverse complement strand
ACATCCATCTCCAGCATCTACTTCAACAGCAGTAAGCTTATCTTTGTTCTCTTCATAATATGCGAGTCCAAAGTATCCTAAACCACCAGCTGATCCAGATACACCGTTTACAAGAACGTTGTCATCTTCGGATGCTGTGTAGTCAGAACGGCTACCACCATTATCTTCTGTTAACTCTTCATTGAAGAAGTCAAAAGTTCCAGAGTCAGTACCAGGACCATAAAGGTCAAGTGCTACGTCTGGGAACCCTGCTCTTACTTGGCTCCAGTTTGTAATAGTGCTGTCTGCACCCCAAATTGAAGTAAGTTCTGCAGTTGTAAGACATGTAGCCCAGTCATTTGATGTTGGAACAACAACTGAAAGAGCATCAATACCTACTTGTACTTCTAAATAATTAACTCCGTTTTCTTCACATAATGCTTTCTCTTTATCTTTGATTGGACGAGAAGCATCTGAAATCATTGTTTCACCAGGACAGAATTTCTTGAATCCTCCACCAGTTCCTGAAACACCAACAGATATGTTGACATTAGGATGAACTGCTGTGAACTCTTCTGCTACAGCCTGAGTGATTGGAAAGACTGTTGATGAACCATCAATTAAGATTTCACCAGACAATGGTTTTCCTGTTACAACTTGCCAATACTCTAATTGTCTTGCAGCAGCGTCAGGCAACATTGGAATGTAGCCAACAGCTTCTACAATTGGATCTAATGAGTCAAAGTAAAAATCAACAAAAGCTTTGATCACTGGATCATTTGCTTTTGCATCATTTACATATATAAACAATGGTCTTGCTAGTCCGTATGTGCCTGAAAAGGCGCCTTCTGGGCCAACACATCCATCTCCAGCATCTACTTCAACAGCAGTAAGCTTATCTTTGTTCTCTTCATAATATGCGAGTCCAAAGTATCCTAAACCACCAGCTGATCCAGATACACCGTTTACAAGAACGTTGTCATCTTCGGATGCTGTGTAGTCAGAACGGCTACCACCATTATCTTCTGTTAACTCTTCATTGAAGAAGTCAAAAGTTCCAGAGTCAGTACCAGGACCATAAAGGTCGATTTCTACATCTGGGAATGAACTTCTTACTTGATTCCAACTAGAAACTGTACTGTCTGCACCCCATATACTACCTAACTCTTCGGTTGTTAGACATGTAGCCCAGTCATTTGATGTTGGAACAACAACTGAAAGAGCATCTACACCAACTTGAAGTTCAGTATATGTAGTACCATTTTCTGCACAGAGATCTCTTTCTTTGGCTTTGATAGGTCTTGAAGCATCAGATATATCTGTTTCTCCAGGACAAAATTTCTTGAATCCTCCACCAGTTCCTGAAACACCAACAGATATTTGTACATCTGGGTTAAGAGCTGTAAATTCTTCAGCTACAGCTTGTGTTATAGGGAACACAGTTGAAGATCCATCGATTAAGATTTCACCAGTTAAACCTGATGATCCATCAGAAGAAGATGCAGCAGTTGTTTGAGTAGCTGACTCTTCTCCACCTGATTCTTCAGCTTCTTCAGCAGCATCGTCGCTACCGCCACCACAGGCAGCAAGGACAAGTACCATCACAAGAAGCAAAGACCAGAATTTAGATTTTGATCTAATCATGGATTTCCTTTCTTTAATTTAATTAAATTAACTGGTTCCAAGATATTCATGACAGGTAAACGCAAAGTAAACAAAAAATATACGCTCAGTTAATGACTTTTTTAGATTAAATCTGTTTCTGAAGACCAAGACCCTCTATTGAAAGCAAGTATGTAGTTTTCATATCCTAAAAAATCTTTTTGAAATTCAACCGGTATATTGAAACCCCACCAATCATCTTTAAACTGACTTCGATGAGCTTTCATGGAATTAATTTTATGTTCAATATACTTTGTTCCATCAACTTCAACATCAATATCCTCATTATCACTTCCGATAGGATTAAATGCATTAAACTCGTCTTCAGTTAATATTCCAGCCTCATACATTTGAGTTCGTCTTGCTTGTATTCTAGATTTTGACCACGCATTAAAATAAAGTCTTTCTGGAATCCATACCTCTTCTCCATCTTTTAATGGAAACTTGTCGACATCACCAGCTGCAAAAAACGCAGCTGTTCCAACTCTATGTGTCTGAATATGATCAGGATGCCCATATCCCCCAAATGGATCATAGGTTATTAAAACATCAGGTTTATATTTTCTTATTTCTGTCACAAGCTTGCCCACAGGTCCAAAATAGTCTTGTCTCCAAAAACAATCAGGATCATTGTTTTCCTCTGTGCCCATCATTCCAGAGTCTTTATATCCAAGCCACTCAAATTCTTTTACGCCTAGAGCATCTAAACTTTTTTCAAGTTCCTCTTTTCGCATTTCAGCCAATTTTGGAAATAACTCTTCTGGGTTTTCATAGTTATGAATTTCACCAGCTGAACCATCAGTTGCTGTAACAACAACAACTCGATGACCTTCATCTGCATATTTAGCTAAGGTAACACCTGTTGATACGCTTTCATCGTCAGGATGTGCGTGAAAAGCAAGAATTGTTGCCATTATTCGTCTGAGGTAAATGTCTTCTTAGCTAATTCTTGACCAATTTCAATGGCTTTGTCATGATCGCCATCAATTTTTTCTACAAGTTCGCCAAGTACAATAACTTTCTCTCCGGTTATCTGTAAAATTCCACCCGAAATGGCAAATGATGTTCTCTGGCTATCATGTTCGATTGTTAAACCACCAGGGACAAGAGTTGCAACTGTTGGCTCATGGCCATCTAAAATACCAATCTCTCCATTTGGAGTTCTAGAAATAACCATTGTGGCATCACCTGTAAAACAACTTTCTTCAGGAGACACTACCTCAACAAACATTTATAGGTTTTCTTCCAAATCTTTTGCTTTGGCCATAACTTCGTCTAGTCCACCAGTCATATAAAAAGCTTGTTCTGGGACAGCATCAAGCTCTCCACTTAATATAGTTTTAAAGGCTTCTAGAGAATCTTTAATTGAGACAAACTTACCCTCTATTCCAGTAAATTGCTCAGCAACAAACATTGGCTGAGAGAGGAATCTTTGAATTCTTCTGGCTCTACCAACAATTTGCTTGTCTTCTTCAGACAATTCATCAATACCAAGAATTGCAATAATATCTTGTAGGTCATTGTATCTTTGAAGAACTCTTTGAACTTCTCTAGCTATTTCGTAATGATCATCTCCAACAATTCCTGGATCCAGGATTCTAGAAGATGAATCTAAAGGATCGACAGCTGGATAAATTCCAAGGTCAGCGATTGTTCTTGAAAGCACAGTTCTTGCATCTAAGTGAGCAAAAGCAGTGTGAGGTGCAGGGTCAGTAATATCGTCTGCTGGAACGTAGACTGCTTGTAGAGATGTAATAGAACGACCTTTCAAAGATGTAATTCTCTCTTGAAGAAATCCCATTTCATCAGCAAGGGTTGGTTGGTATCCAACAGCTGAAGGCATTCTTCCAAGTAATGTTGATACCTCTGAACCGGCCTGTGAAAAACGAAAGATATTATCAATAAATAAAAGAACATCTTGTTTTTCTTCATCTCTGAAATATTCGGCCATTGTCAACGCTGACAAAGCAACTCGTAATCTCACTCCAGGTGGTTCATCCATTTGACCAAAAACTAGAGCTGTTTTATCAATAACTCCAGATTCTTGCATTTCTCTAAATAAGTCATTACCTTCTCTTGTTCGCTCTCCAACACCAGCAAACACTGATACACCACCGTGTTGTGTAGCAACTCTGTTAATCATTTCCTGAATAAGAACAGTTTTACCAACACCAGCTCCACCAAATAAACCAATCTTTCCACCTTGTACATAAGGCATTAATAAATCGATAACTTTGATACCTGTTTCAAACATTTCATTTTGAGCTGAGACATCTTCATAAGGAGGTGGTTTTCTATGAATAGGCCATTTTTGTTTAACACCAATTGAGCTTGTTTCTACATCTAGGGTTTCGCCCCAAACGTTAAAGATATGACCAAGTGTTTCTTGTCCTACAGGGACCGAAATCGGTGCACCAGTATCGGTTACTTCAGCTCCTCTTCTTAGACCATCAGTACCTTGCATTGAAATAGCTCTTACTCTTCCCTCACCTAAATGCTGAGCTACTTCAAGCACAATGGTGCTGGTAACATCATCTATTTCAACATCTACTTCAAGGGCAAATGTTATCTCTGGAAGTTCGTCCTGAGGAAAAGCCACGTCAACAACAGGTCCTGCAATCTTTACTACTCTACCTATATTCTCACTCATTTATTTTCTCCTTACCCGGCTAAAGCTTCCGCTCCACCAACAATTTCTGAAATCTCTGTTGTAATCTCAGCCTGTCGAGCTTGATTACTCTGTCTAGATAAAATCTTGATTAATTCTTCTGCATTTTCTGTAGCTGCTTTCATGGCACGCATTCTAGATGCATGTTCAGATGTTGAAGCATTCAAGAGCGCTGAAAAAATAGTTGCGTTTGTGTATTTAGGAATAATATTACTTAAGACCTGACTAGCTGAGGGTTCGAAAGTGTAACCACCAACTGATTCAATTTCTTTAGCAATCTGTTCAACTTCGAAAGGAAGTACTGTCTTATAAAGCGCTGTCTGTGTCATTGCAGATTGATACTCGGTATAGACAATTTCAATTTGATTTGTTTTTCCTTCATAAAATTCTTGAACCAGAGGAGTCATTATTTCTAATGCATTTTCAAAGTTAGGTTCGTCGGTAATTCCCTCATAATTTTGTTTAGGTTCAATATTTCTGTATTTAAAGTATCCATTTGCTTTCTTACCAACAGTAACGATTTCAACACTATTTTTTGCTTGTTCATATTCTGCTTTTCTAATTTCAGCTAACTTTAAAATATTTGTGTTGTATGCCCCAGCTAAACCACGATCGGATGTAATAACTACGAGAGTTATTTTTTTCGTACCCTCTACAATTGGTGAAGTTGGCATATTGCCACTGCCAGTAAGTTCTTCAACAATTTGAGAGAGAAGATTGGTGTAATTATTTGATGAAGTAAGGCGTTGTTGTGCTTTAACGATTCTAGAAGAAGCAATTAGTTCCATTGCACGAGTGATTTTTTTAGTTGATTTAACACTCTTTATTCTTCTATTTATTATTCGTAATTCAGCACTTGCCACTTATTACTCTTCTTTCTTCTCTAATGTATTTACAAAAGCCTCGACAGCAGCTTTTAATTCATCTTCAGGTAGTTCACCTGTAGTTTTTATTGAATTAATAACTTCAGAATGTCTTGTTTTTATAAAATCTACGAGATCTTTCTCAGCTTGTGGAATGTCTGCAGGGTCTACAACATCTAGAAAACCTTCTGTTACTGCATACAGTGATACAACCTGTTCTTCAACAGGGACTGGTTTGTATTGTGGTTGTTTCAATAATTCAACAACTCTTCGACCTCTATCGAGTTGGGCTTGTGAAGCTGCATCCAAATCTGATCCAAACTCCGCGAATGCTTCTAATTCTCTAAATTGTGCAAGGTTGATTCTTAACGGACCAGAGACTTTCTTCATAGCTTTGGTTTGAGCAGAACCACCCACTCTTGATACTGATGTACCAGGGTTTACAGCTGGTCTTACACCAGAGTAAAAGAGTTCTGACTCTAGATATATTTGACCATCAGTAATTGAAATCACGTTAGTTGGAATAAAAGCAGATACGTCACCAGCTTTTGTTTCAATAATTGGTAGACCTGTTAGAGATCCTCCACCTAGCTCTTCACTTACTTTTGCACAACGCTCTAAAAGCCTTGAGTGAAGATAGAAAACGTCACCTGGATAAGCCTCTCTTCCTGGAGGTCGTCTTAGTAAAAGTGAAATCTGTCTATATGCAATTGCCTGCTTGGATAAATCATCAAATACAATAAGACCATGTTGACCGTTATACATCCAATGCTGTCCAATAGCTGAACCAGCATAAGGAGCATACATTTGAAGAGCTGCAGCAGCAGATGCAGGTGCATTTACAATAACTGTTTTATCTAACACTCCCTCGTCTTCAAATCTTTGAACAACTTCAGCAACAGTAGATGATTTTTGACCAATAGCTACGTAAATACATTTCACATCGGTATCTTTTTGATTGATTATGGTATCAACGGCAACAGCTGTTTTACCTATTTGTCTATCACCAATAATTAATTCTCTTTGGCCCCTACCAATTGGAATCATTGAGTCAATTGCTTTAATTCCTGTTTGAAGTGGCTCACCTACAGGCTGTCTTTCAACAACGGAAGGTGCTTGTAACTCTAAACGTCTTCTTTCACTAAATTCGATAGGTCCTTTACCATCGATTGGATTTCCTAAAGGATCAATAACCCTACCTAAAAATCCATCTCCGACACCAATAGAAAGTACTTCTCCTGTTTGCTTTACTGGCATTCCTTCTTCAATGTGATTTGAATCACCCATTAAAACAACACCAATTGAATCTTCTTCAAGGTTTAATGCAACACCTACTAAACCACCTGGGAATTCAAGAAGTTCAGAGGCCATAACATTTTCTAAACCCCTTACCCTTGCTACACCATCGGCGACTGCAGATACGCTACCAACAAGATCATCTTTTACAGAATCTTGCCAATTACCTAATGTATCTTTCAGTGAGTCTGAAATTTGTTTTGCATCAATATTAAATTCGCTCAATTTACCTACTTTCTAAAACTGTTTTAATCTCAGAGATTTTCGAGGAAATTAATCCGTCAAATGTTCTCTCTCCAACACTTACACTTAAACCACCCAATACATTTGGGTCTATATCAACTTTCAAATCAACATCGGTTCCAAGTTTTTTCTTTAAAGCTGTTTTTAAACTCTTTTGAGTTTTAGCATCTAATTCGACTGCGGTAACAACTTTTGCTACTGACGCTCCTCTTTTTTCAGCAATATAGTTTGCTACAGAGCTTTCAATGTCAGAGAGGTTATCACCAAATCCTTGAGATATTGTTAACGTTATTAAATCAAGAGTTAGTGGTAACACTCTATTACCTAGTAAAGCATTTACTGCTTCTATCTTCTTTTCAACAGGAATACCAAAATTTCTAAAAACATCTAATGCTTCAGAGCTTTTTGAAAGTGCATTGAAAACTTGGAGGATTTCATTTTCTACCCTTTCAGCATCTTTAGATGATGAAATTATTTCAACAATTCCTTTTGAAAAAGAGTCAACAGACATTTATCTAATTCAACTCCTTAATAAATTTATCTATAAGTTTTTTTTGATCAGCTTCAGACATTGAAGAAGCAACTTTTTGAGAAATTTCTAATGATAAGTCTGCAACTTCACTTTTTAGTTCAGAGGAAACTCTTTCTTTTTCAGCATCTGAATCTGATTTAGCTTTTTCAATAATAGCTTCTGCTTCTGCACGAGCTTCTGATAAAGCATCTTCTTTAATTTTTTCTGCTGCTTGCTTTCCTTCATCAATAATTTTTTGAACTTCTGCATCAGCATTAGAAACTAAAGCATCATATTCTTGCTTAGACTTCTCAGCTTCTGTTTTTGTATTCTCAGCTTCTTTTATCTGACCTTCAATTTCAGAAGATCTCTTATCAAGAGTTTCGTTTAGAGCAGGAAGAGCCCATTTCCAAACAAAGAAAAATACAACCCCGAATGCCACTACTCCAGCTACTAATTCTGAAGTTGCAGGGAGAAGTAAATCAACTCCTGAACTTGATTCTTCTGCTTCTGCTAAAAATGTATCTAAATAAAACATCATTTTTAACCAACCAAAAAGAACAGAACGAAACCAATAAGAGCAAGGGCCTCAGTGAAAGCTATTCCTAAGAACATAGTTGTTCTTACCATTCCAGCTGCTTCAGGCTGTCTTGCCATTGCTTGTACTGCGTTACCAGCAATTAGACCAATACCTATTCCCGGTCCTATCGCTGCCAGTCCGTATCCAATTAATGCGTATGCACTTTCCATTATCCTCCTTTAATTAATGCTCTGGATGCAGAGACGTTTGTATATAAACTGCAGACAACAAAGTAAATATGTATGCCTGCAGAATGGAAACTATTAATTCAAAACCATATATTGCTAAACCGAGAGTAAACCATGCTAAACCAACTGGAGCTTTTGAAATAATGTACTCTCCAACTCCAGGCTGAACTACAAAGAAATATGCTGATGCAAGAAGAAGACTGAGCATGACGTGACCAGCTACAAGGTTTGCAAACAATCGTACAGCTAAACTGAACGGTCTTACTAAAAGAACGGAAACTAATTCGATTGCGCCAACTAAAGGTTTTAATGCTACCGGAACACCTGGAGGCCATAAAAGATTAGTAAAATACTTAATTCCCTCTGTTCTAATCCCAACAAATAGGAAGATTACGTAGGTTACAAGGCTTAAAAATAAAGGAAGTGCCATTCTTGAAGTTACAGGAAAGTTTATTAATGGAGTTACCTCAAAGAGGTTTCCAACCAAAATGAACATAAAAACAGATATTAAATATGGTGTAAATTTTTCTCCACCCCTACCAATAACACCCAAAGCTATTTCATCTTTTACAAAAGTAAATATACTTTCAATGACTGATTGGAGTCTTCCTGGAACAACTGATTTCTTTCGAAGTCCAAAAAACATTAAAACTACCGGAATAATTGCTGCCAGAAGTATCAGAATTTCAGTACGTGATATATCAGATGAACCGAAGTTACCAAATTCGAATAATGAGTTAACGTTTTCAGGTTTACAAACAACGTTATTTATAAAATCACAAGTCTCAGCTGCTGTTATCATTTGCCCAATCTAAGTCTCTGTCTTTTCTCTTAATTACCATAGCCATTTCTAAGAATAACATACTTAAAAAGACGATTGGCACTGTCAAAGACATTGCCAATTCATCAATAGAATATAAGCTTCTGAATAATAAGAGAAGCCCAAATATAAAAATTAATCTGAAAATATAACCAAAAATTGCTGCGAAATAATAAAAACTTAAAGAGATTTTTGCAGAGTAGGACATTATCACAGCACCCAGGTAAAAACCAACTGCGACAATAATTCCAGATACCAATGAAGTGACAAATGCATTTTGAGATCTTAAAAGAAAAAATAAAGGACAGAGTATATATATGACTGAAGATCTCTTTAACATTCTCGTTGCAAGCACTAATTCAACATTCATTATTCTTGTTCCAGTTTTTTTGAAATTTTCCACATCCTTCTAAAACCATCGTAAAAACCTATAAAGATAAAAAAGATCACAGTATATGGTTCAAAACCAATAAAGTTTTGAACAAGAAGACCTACTAATAAACCCGAAATAATAGATGTAGAGAATGAACTTACCGGACCGTAATCTTGAAGATTGATTTTTCTTTTGTCTTTAGACATATGGTTGAAATTGTGATGCTAAATTACTCACTTCACTCTTTAATTCATTGAGTTTGTTTTCATCAGATCTATTTTTAAGAATTTCAGAAATTAGATTTCCTACTTTTGTTAATTCTTCTTCTTTCATCCCACAAGTAGTTGTTGCTGGAGTGCCCATTCTGATACCAGAAGTTACAAAAGGTGATCTTTTATCAAATGGAATTGCATTTCTATTTAAAGTAATTCCCATATCATTTAATAACGTTCCTGCATCTTTTCCAGTCAATTCTTCATCAACACTTCCAGTATCTACTAATACAATATGATTGGTTGTACCACCACTGACAACTCTTAGCCCTTCATTTATAAAGGAATCAGATAGAGCTGAAGCATTTTTTAGAATTTGTTTTGTGTAGTCTTGGAACTCACTGGACAATGCTTCTTTGAAACAAACAGCTTTAGCTGCAATTTGATTATTTAAAGCTCCACCCTGAGCTCCTGGAAAAATATTTTTGTCTACACCTTTTGCAAATTCCTCAGTAGAAAGAATAATTCCACCCCTAGGCCCTCTAAGTGCTTTGTGAGTTGTTGCTGTAACTACGTCAGCGTATTTCATTGGATTTTCAACAGCTTTGCCTGCAACAAGTCCTATGAAGTGAGCTGCATCAACCATAAAATAAGCACCAACTGAATCAGCTATTTCTCGGAATGCTGCGTAATCCAAATTTTGTGAATAAGAAGAATATCCAGCAATTAATAATTTTGGCTTAGTTTCCTCAGCTAATTGTTTTACTTTGTCCATATCGATTAATTCAGTATCCTGATCTAATCCATATCCAACAAAGTTGTATATTCTCCCAGAGAAATTCACTGGTGATCCATGGGTTAAGTGACCTCCTTGATCTAGTGCCATGCCCATAACGGTATCTCCAGCTTCTAGTAAGTTCAGATACACTGCCATATTTGCTGAGGATCCAGAATGGGGTTGAACGTTTGCATGATCTGCCTCAAATAATTTACAAGCTCTATCTATTGCTAGTTGCTCGATTTCATCAACAGTCTCACAGCCTTCGTAATATCTTTTTCCTGGAAATCCTTCTGAGTACTTATTGGTAAGGATTGATCCTGATGCTTGCATAACGGCTTTTGAAGCAAAATTTTCTGAAGCTATAAGGTGAATATGAGAGTTTTGACGTTCTAAATCATCATTAATTAAAGATGCAATCTCGTCATCAGTCTCAAATAATTCTGTGTTTAATGCTCCAGTATTTTCCATATCTACACTCTAACAGTAAGTCGGTGGCCATTTAAGTGGCCCTTGACGTAAAATTTCTCCACCAGTAACTCTAAAATCTACGACTGTTGATCCATCACCATGAACAGCTTTTCCTTCTAAGTAGTAAGCAATGTCATCTCCAAACATGGTAAAAGCTTCATCATTGTCAGTTGCCTCTTTCTCACCTGAAACATTGGCACTAGTCACGGCAAGTGGTCCAATTTCATTTAAAAGTTGAAGAGCAGTTTCATTCTCAGGGACTCTTAAACCAATTGTATGTGGTTGTTTAGTTCCAACTCCATCAGCAAATTCTTCGTTTGTCTCTACAACTGCAGTTAAGGGTCCCGGCCAATATAAATCAACTATTTCTGGGACCTGGGTAACTAAATTTAATTGATTTAAGTAATTGTAAGAGGGAATCAGAAGAGAGATAGGCTTTGAGTCGTCTCTTTCTTTAATTTCAAACAATTTTTTAACTGCTTCTTCTGAATAGGGATTAACTCCAATTCCATAAACTGTTTCCGTTGGAATTCCAACAACCGAATTTTCATTAAGTGCTTTTGTAGCTAACTGAATGCTATCGCCTTGCATATATGTACCTATCTTTATCGGCTAAGTCCTTTAATAATTCTACTTCTTCGTAGTTATTCAATAATTTAATTATTTTCTCCGAAAATCGAGAATCAATCTCTAAGAATATTTCTACATCGTTGACATCTTTTTCATCAATTTGTGAGATAAGATTTTTAATAATATCTGTACCATCATCATCTCCACCATCCAGAGCATTCAAAGGTTCAAAATTTAAAACCTCGATATCAAGTGTCTTGATATCATTTGTTGGAATATAAGGAAGATTTGCAACAATTAGATCGAAATTATTTTCTGGGACATTTTCAAACAAATCAGATTCAATAAAATTTACGTCTAAATTATTTAATATCGCATTCTCTTTTGCAAGTTCAATTGCATTTGGAGAAATGTCAATGCCTGTCACATTTGCATTTTGGTAAAGCGACTTCAACATAATACTGATACATCCTGAACCAGTTCCAACATCTAATATGCTTTTTGGATCCTTTACCTTATTTTTAATGACTTCGATAAGATACTCTGTTTCAGGTCTTGGTATAAGGGCTCTTTCATCAACTCTTAATTGAACAGTATAAAAAGGCATGAACTCTTCAATATATTGAAGTGGTTCATTGTTTAGCCTTCGAGCTAGTAAAGATGAATATTCAGTATGAAAATCTGTCTTACTTCCTGATAATTCCTGAGCTTTTTGCTTTAATCTTTCAAGTTCATGATTCGGGATAGATTTAATATCCAAATTAATCCTCTAAGTTAGCAAGTCTTGTTGTTTCATTGTCTGCAATTAATGCCTCAATAAAACCATCTAAATCTCCATCAAGTACCTGGTCTAATTTTTTTAATGTTAGATTAATTCGATGATCAGAGACCCTATTGTCTTTATAGTTGTAAGTTCTAATTTTGTCAGAACGCTCACCTGAACCAACTTGCTCTTTCCTGTTTTTTGCCCGTTCAGCTTCAGCTTCGTCTTGTCTGGCTTTAAGTAATCTAGCTCTTAAGATTCTCATTGCTTTTTCTTTGTTTTGTAGTTGAGATTTTTCATCTTGGCATGAAACAACTAAACCAGTTGGTATATATGTTATTCGTACGGCTGAATCGGTGGTATTGACGCTTTGACCACCAGGACCACTTGATCTATAAACATCTACTTTCAAATCGTTTTGGTCAATATCTAAGTCAACTTCTTCAGCTTCAGGCAGAACAGCAACAGTAGCTATCGAAGTATGGACTCTACCTTGTGATTCAGTTTTTGGAATACGTTGAACCCGATGTGCCCCAGCTTCGTACTTAAGTTTTGAATATACGCCTTTAGATTTAATAGCAAAAATTATCTTGCTATAGCCACCCATATCAGAATCAGTTACCTCAATTTTTTCAACTTTCCATGAATTTCTCTCTGCATAACGGGTATACATTTTATATAAATCACCAACCCAGATTGAGGCCTCTTCCCCACCAGCACCTGGTCTTATCTCTACAAGTACATCTTTTTCATCTGAGGGATCTTTAGGCAACAAACCTACCTTAATTTTTGTAACAATGGTCTCAATCTCTGACGAAGAGTTTTTAATAATCTCTGCATATTCATTTTTCATTTCCTCATCATTTTCTTCAGCCAAAAGCTCTTCGGCATCAGATATATCTGAGTTCAGTGTTTCCCATTGGTTAAATAATTCAACTATTGATGACATATCACTGTGTTTTTTTGCCATCTCAGCATATTTATTTGGATCATTTGAAATGTCGACTTTGGACAATTCCTCTTCTAATTTTTTTTGAGATTCAACGATAGCTGTAAGCTTTCCTATTAATGTTTCATCCATTGCTAACCTCTTTTGTGTTATCTAAATATTGATCTAACTCGTTTGTATTTTCACTAAATTTTATACAATTTGCCATTGCTACACGCGCAACCTCAATTTGTTCTTCTGAAGGAATTTTTGTTGTCATCTTCTGCATCCATATCCCAGGTGTACTGAAGAATCGGGAAAACAACGATCCAGTAAATTTGAAATTTAATTTTAAAATTTCGTATGAGATCATTGCCACAACAAATACATGCAAAATTCTTGTTAGTAAAGTCAATAGAATGTTCAATGTCGGGATGAAAGGAAGAGTTAGTAAACTTACAAATACAATCAGAAATATAAATGCTGTTCCACAACGAATATGTTCTTTTGGGTAGTTTTTAATATTGTCTAAATCAAGATTCCTTTTATCTTCAAATGCAGCAATTGTCATATGTTCAGCACCATGAAATTCAAATAATTCTTGTGCATCTTTTGTTCTACCTATTGCATATATATAAAGTACAACTATCACTCCTCTTAATAAGCCTTCATAAATACCTTTTGACGTTTGACCAGTATCTATTAGATCGATTAATAAGCGTGGACCAGCAATAAGGATTGATAAAAAAGAAACAATAAATAAATAATTAAGTATTTTATTGAGAGTTGAGGGTTCAGGTTCATCTGCATAATAAATTTCATCAGAAATAGTCAATGCTTGATAGCCAACATATAGAGAGTCGACAAGGGCACCTATTCCTCTGATTAAGGGAAGGGTAAATATCCCTTTTCTTCTTATTAAAGGTGTTCTTTCTTTAAAGTATTTAACAATCTCATTATTTTGATTTCTGACAGCAACAGACCAGCCTTTAGGGCTTTGAATAAGGACACCACTGATTACAGCTTGTCCACCATAAGAAATATCGTTTTCAGACATTAGAAATTTAGATTAAAGAAGTTATTCTTCTTCTTGAGAAGAAGCTTCTTGCTTTGGTGCTTGTCTTGTGCTGGTTGAACCGTATCGTTGTTTAAATCTCTCGACTCTACCTGTAGAGTCAACGAGTTTTTGTTTACCTGTAAAAAAAGGATGGCTAGCACTTGATATGTCTAGTTTCACAAGCGGATATTCATTTCCGTCTTCCCAAGTAATAGTCTCTGATGATTTGATTGTTGATCTTGTTAGAAATGCAAAATCTGCATCCTCATCACTGAAGACGACCTCTTTATATTCTGGATGTATATCTTTTTTCACAATTCCTACTTTAGTTTATTTGTTAGTCTTTGCGACATCCTTTAAGAATGCATCATTATTTTTGGTAGTGTTTAACTTATCAATTAATAACTCTGTAGCTGCTCCGCCTTCAAGGCCCACAAGGACTCTTCTTAATGTCCATAGAGACTGAAGTTCTGTTGGGGATACAAGTCTTTGCTCTTCACGTGTTCCAGATGGAGTTACGTCAATAGCAGGGAATACTCTTTTATCAGCTAGTTGTCGATCTAACCTAAGTTCCATATTTCCAGTTCCTTTGAACTCCTCAAAAATAACTTCATCCATTTTTGATCCTGTTTCAACAAGTGCAGTACCAAGAATTGTTAAGCTTCCACCATCTTCAATGTTTCTAGCTGCTCCAAAAAATTGTTTCGGAGGAGTCAGTGCAGTTGAATCAACACCACCTGATAAAATTCGTCCACTAGCAGGTGTGGCTAAGTTGTGTGCTCGTGCAAGTCTTGTAATGGAATCAAGCAATATGACGACATCTTTTCCTTCTTCAACTAATCTCTTTGCTCTTTCTATTGCAAGTCTTGAAACTTGTGTGTGCTCATCAGGAGGTCTATCAAAAGTTGAGAAGACTACTTCACCATCAACAGATCTTTGCATGTCTGTAACTTCTTCAGGTCTTTCGTCTACAAGAACGACCATTAAATAAACTTCTGGATTGTTTGCAGTAATTGAATTTGCAATCTCTTTAAGTATTGTTGTTTTACCAGCTTTTGGTGGTGAAACGATTAACCCTCTTTGTCCTTTTCCTATTGGTGCTATAAGGTCAACAATTCTTCCAACAAGACGGCCTGGTTCACCTTCAACTTCAAGCTTGAGTCTCTCATCTGGAAATAACGGTGTCAGCTTATTGAAATCTACTCTTCTTGCTAATAATTCTGGATCTGCACCGTTTACAGTTTTAGGCTCTACAAGAGCAGGATATTTCTCTTTTGCTCGTGGTGATCTTATAGGTCCCTCAACTAAATCACCTTTTCGCATTCTAAATTTCTTAATAGCTCCAGCAGGTACATAAACATCATTCTCACTTGGTTTGTAGCCATTACACCTTAAAAAACCATATCCTTCAGGCAAGATATCTAATATACCTTCTCTAGTCTCTCCCTCTTTAATTTGGCTATCACCAGAATTTACAACTGATGGCATGTCACTTTCTGAAACTACACTTGCAACTTCTTCTTCTGCACCATTGGATATATCACCAATTGCATCACCTTGATCAAGTAATAGATCAATCAATTTAGCTTTTTGAAGGCCTGCATGCTCGAGACCTAATCCATCAGCAATCTGACGCAAATCTGCGACGGGTTTGGATTGTAATTGTGACCTTGCGGACATTTTTCTCCTATTTCAAAACATTCGTTATGTGGAATGACTTGTGAATTGTGTTTGTCTGAAAGACATTCTCATTATATACATAGCTAATTTAAATTAACAACATTTAAATATTTTTTACGCCGAACAGGTATTTATGTAGTCAGTTAAATAAGTTTGTTCTTCTGAATTTAATTCGCCTGATGTACGGTAATGGTTATATCTTCCTCCGTAATAAAGCACGAGAGCATCAACTAAATATTCTTCTCCCCCAAAAAAATCTCGTGCATCTTGTCGATAATTGGTATTTGAATTCTTTGGGCAATTTCTAGTGGAATATGTAAAAGCATGCAAAGATTCATGAAGTAAAACGTCATAAGCAACGCCAGCAGAAAAAGCTCGATTTGAAATCCAGATAGAGAGAGGCCAATCTGCATCTTTAGTTCCATCTAAGTTTGTCCCACTTGGATCCCATACTCCATAAGGACATCTACCAACAAGAGATGCTCCGTATTGATGGCAACCGTTAATAATAGTTATGTTGTTAGTATCAATGATTTGTAACATTAGTGTTGGTAGTTCTTTTGCAAGTGCTTCCAATGTTGTCTGATTCGATCCTTCAAAGCCTGCATACTCCCCAAAAGGTCCTGTATAAACTGTTGTTGTAGACGGTGGAATCGTTGTTGTTGATGAAGAAGTTGTTGATGAGGTTGTTGATGAAGTAGTTGTTGATGAAGAAGTTGTTGATGAAGAAGTTGTTGATGAGGTTGTTGTTGATGAGGTTGTTGATGAGGTTGTTGTGGTCGTATCAATAGCTACAATTTCCTCATCTTGTTCAATAGCAATCGGCTCTTCTTCCTGATTGAAATTGATTACAACTAATGAAATTATTAATAACAAAAATATGAATGAATTTATGTATCTATTGTTCATCTTCTTGCCCTAAATTTTATGATCAAACCTAAAATCAAAATTGTAAGAATGTAGCCAATGAGACCAATAGCAAAGGTTAAAGAGAATGAACCCATACTTAATAAATCCTGTTGCATATTTGCAAACTCACTATCTGGTGGAACAATAAGTATTCTTATAAATAGCCACAAACCAAATATGAAACTTATAAGAGGAAAAATTTTAAAGAAACCTTTAGAGTCTGTAAGAGATTCAAACAATTCATTCCCGCCACCAGGCAATGACTTAAATAGAACTCCTTCTAGACACATCAAGTAACTAAGTGCCGCTACAGCAGTTAATACTGTTGAATCTTTGATAAAAGGTATTGAAGTTAGGTAAAAGAAGCCGAACCCTGAAAGGCTTAATGCAATTGTTGAGTAAAATTTTGGTGATAATTTTGCAGTATTCCTCTTTCCAGAAATGTAAGCAGAAGCAAAAAATCCAAATATAAAACCTATTGGCATTTGGAAATAAATAAAGGCAAGAGTAGATATTCCAGCAAAAAATATTGCTTGTGGTGCCCATTTAACTCTTACTTTTTGCTTAAATATCTTACTTTCGATTAATCCCTCTGTGCCTTCGTAAAATAATGTAACTGAAATTAATCCAATAAGCGCTGCAATAAATATTGCTACATTTTCGAGATCTAGTGATAAATCAGCACCTTCTTCAACAAAACCAATGAGAAATGCCGTTGAAAAAAGAACAAAAAGAATTTTTATTAGAGTAATAAACTTTTTTGAGCTTCGAATGTTTTTATCTTTAGTAAACCATCGAATATTGTTTGTAGAAATAACTTTGTTAAACCATTCTTGTAAAAGTAAAACAATGTAGAACAAAAAGATTATGCCTGTTGAAACAATTACAGCAATACTATTTTTTTCTTGATCGGTGAGATCGATATCCTCAAACAAAGGAATGGATGTTATTAGTTCATTTGTAATTTCAATATTTAGAAATTCGGTTTCCTCAATGATTGGTGGTGGAATTGTAGTTGTAGTTGTTGAAGTGGTAGTTGTACTTGTAGTTGTTGGAGGTGGAATTATTTTTAATAACTTTTGATTTAGATATTCCATTTCAACTATTTTTTTACATTCACTTGCAGGACAATCAGGACCTGTTACATCCTCAAGTTCAGTAACAAAAACTCGTATCGTTACCCTTACGTAATCTGGATAACAACAAAGTTCAATTTCTCCATCTGGACTCTCTAATTGAATTGTTTCAATTTTATTTTTGTGTGAAATCTGAAGGACAATATCATCATATGTCTCAAAATCTATTGACCATGTGACTAATATTTTCTCATCGTCTAATCTCTTTAAATCAATTTTTATATTTTCTGTATCTAAAGTTGGTTGAAAAAATGAACCATTAAAAAATAAAAAAAATATTAAAAGTATTGAACTTTTTTTCATGAACTACTTGTGAATTTTAATAGCCTTACTAAAAATCTTATTTATATTTTCAATATACCATTCATCTGTATATTTGGACCAAACTGTGTAATTTGGATCATATCGTAACCACAAAAATGTTACCCCATTAAACATTTGAAATATGTCATCAGTGAGTTCATCAACAATTTCTGGATCATATTGTGCACATAAAGAATGTAATACATCGTATGGCTCGCCCTCTATCCATTTACCTGAGGATTGAATTTCTCGAACTTCGAACCAAGCAAAACGAATAGCATTGCCCAATTCAACAACTACGTTTGCAATTGTATTTAGAAACATTGTTACAGCCTCATCTGGTTTAGGAGAGGTTTCTAAAAATTTATTCAAATCATCTCTTACGTCTTTAAATCCTAATTGAAATAAAGATCCATAAATATCTAATTTGTTCTCTGGAAAGTGATTGTAAGCAGTGGCTACAGAAACTCCTGCATGTTTTGCAATTTGTGAAACGGTAATTTTTTCGTGAGAAACTAGTGGGTTGTTAAAAAGCTCCACAGCACTCTTAATTAATTTTTCATGTGCCTCGTCATATGTTTTCTCTGCTCGAAGTGATCTACCATCTTTTTTTATTGGAT
>OCZA010000268.1_pt1 | contig 18632 bp, 21 predicted proteins | sample 1539021 | NCBI WGS metagenome assembly OCZA01 (sample SAMEA2619376, study PRJEB22493) | marine metagenome | biome: marine biome (ENVO:00000447); feature: surface water layer (ENVO:00002042); material: "saline water (ENVO:00002010), including plankton (ENVO:xxxxxxxx)" | depth 5 m | reverse complement strand
TTCTATTAAAACAATTTCAACATCTTGAAGGTGTCTTCTTAAGTCAATTTCGTCATAGAAGGAAAACCAGTTTTTGTAATTTTTGGGATGAGGTAAATAATCTTCAGCACTATTACCATGATCAATTTCGTCAATGTTTGTAATACCACTCAAATCTGATGTCATTTCCCACAGGGCATCTTGTTCTTCTGCAACAGAAGGTACCTTTAACCTAAGAAGATTTTCATAGACATTTGAACTTGTAATTTCTTTTCCAGGAAAAATTATACAAGCTCTCTCAATTACATTTTTTAGTTCACGAACATTTCCTGGCCAATTGTGTTTAGTAAGAGCTGTTATTGCATCTGGTGTAAAAATTGGTTTAGCTAATTCTTCTAAATTTAAATTTGATAAAAGTTTTTCTTGAAGGCTTGGTATGTCAGTTCGTCTTTCAGCAAGAGAGGGGACATTAATTGGAAGGACATTTATTCTAAAAAATAAATCAGCTCTGAACTCACCGCTCTCCACTTTTTTTTCTAAATCTCTGTGAGTTGCACAAATCAATCTTAAATCAATCTTGATATCGTCTGCACCCCCAACACGTTGAATAGACCTACTTTCAATAGCTCGTAGTAACTTTGCCTGAAGAGGTAAGGGCATATCACCAATTTCATCAAGGAATAAAGAGCCACCACTTGATTGTTCAAATCTACCTTTTCTCTGCTTATCTGCACCTGTAAAAGATCCTTTTTCATGACCAAAAAGTTCAGATTCTAATAATTCAGAAGGAATTGCAGCACAATTTACTGTAACAAAGGGTCCTTTTTTTTTTGAACACTTATGAATAGCTTGGGCAATAATATCTTTACCCGTTCCTGTTTCTCCTAAAATTAATGCTGTACTATCTGTTTGTGAAACCATCGCAATCAAATTTTTCATTGATTTAGTTTCTGCACTCTCTCCGTCAATCATATCATTTAGCTTATCTATTATGGATCTCTCTTGAGAAGATTTACTAGATAATTTATCGACAACGTTCATTTTAAAATCCGTCAAATATTTGAACTTATATTATTATATATGTCATAATAATGACATACCTCGCAATAAATCAACACTGAATTTAATAAATTATTCTATATCTATTTAGAACTAGTCATAAAAGATAACTAAAACCTAGATTGGCAAGCTTCTTGCTTCTTAAAAATTATCAAATTTAGGAGTTTTTAATGAGCCAAGTTATTGTTATAAAAAATAGTCTAAAAATAGTTAATAATTTGTGTGACATATTAGAAAAAAGAGATGTTACAGTAATTAAGGCAGGCACTGACAATTCAAAGCCTGATTTTCTTGGTATTGATTTAGTAGGTTACCAAGCAGATACAATCGTTTGCTCAGATATTTTTGAAAAAGAAATTGGTGGCTCTTCAAAATTAGTTTCATTTGCTAGGCAAGCTAAATTATCAAAAATAATTATTATAGCTGATGATAACAAGGTTAACGGAATTGAAATTAAAGATGAATTAGGTGGAGCTGTTAAAAGGATTACAGTTTCCGATTATACAGACCAATATGCATTAGAACTAATTTTTAATACCTGTTGTCCTCATATCTCATTTTCTGCTGGAGACACAAAAACCTATGAGCTTTTATCACTAGCGAGAAGAGTAGCAATTACTGATGTAACAGTTTTTATTAATGGCCCAACTGGATCGGGGAAAGAAGTTTTAGCTAATTACCTGCATGAAAACTCTAATAGAAAAAATGAACCCTTTGTAGCTGTAAACTGTGCTGCTATCCCAGAGAATATGTTAGAGGCAATCCTATTTGGACATGAAAAGGGCGCCTTTACAGGTGCTTCAAATGCAAACAAAGGAATTTTCAGGGCTGCAGATAAAGGCACGTTGCTTTTAGACGAAATTTCTGAAATGCCTTTATCGTTACAAGCAAAATTATTAAGAGTTTTACAAGAAAGAAAAGTTACACCTGTTGGTGGTCAAAGAGATATTGATGTAGATGTAAGAGTTTTGGCAACATCAAATAGAGATATGGCATATGAAGTAAATCAATCGAGGTTTAGAGAAGATTTATACTACAGATTGAACGTATTTCCACTTCAAACACGTAACTTATCTTCAAGGAAAGATGATATTTTACCGATCTCAATTAAAATCTTAGACAAACACAATAATGAAAGTAAAACAATGCCTTACATTACAAGTGATGCAAGAGAGTTGTTATCCAGTCATAATTGGCCAGGAAATGTAAGAGAATTAGAAAACACGCTTCAAAGAGCATTGGTATTGTGTAAAGACAACATTATAGATGGTAAATCTATAATGATAGATAAATCTTTATCAAATATAAGTGAAAATTCATCAGTTGATTCTTTTGCTGATCAATTAGCTTTTGCAAAAGTAACATAAGAGGAAATAGAGTATGCAAGTTTCAAATCAAAATATTAGTAGCTCAAGTCTCCTTCGACAAAATATACTAGAAAAAGCCAATCAGGCATTTTCTGGAGGAGAAAAAGCAGAAGATTTTTCAAAAAAAATTAATGATGCCATTAATTCTGTAGCCGATAGTCAGAATAAAGCTTCAAAAATAACTAAGGATTACGAGCTCGGAAAAGAAACTGATTTAACTAAAGTTATAATGCAACAACAAATATCAAGTATAGCATTTCAAATGACCTTGAATGTTAGAAATAAGGTTTTGAGTTCTTACAAAGATATAATGAATATGCCCGTTTAAATTAATTTTATTAGGAAAAGAAAATGGCAGAAGCAACAACTGGAAATAATTTAACTGGAATGAATCAAGGCACAGGTATTGTGGGCAGAATTTCATCATCTATTTCAAATGTTAGAAAGATGACTGCTGATCCTGCAGTTCAAAAATCGATACCGTTGATATTTGGAGTTATTGTTGCTTTCATAGGATTAATAGTTTTCTTTACAATGCAAAAATCAGATATGACAACTTTGTTTGCGTCACTTCCAGAAAGTGAAAAGGCAAATGTAATTCAAACATTAAAACAAAACGGGGTTGATGTTTCCTTAAATCCGTCAACTGGAGAAGTTATAGTACCAGTTAAGGATTATCATGAATCTAGAATGCTACTTGCAGGAGAAGGACTACCTTCATCTGTGCCAGATGGTTATGATACTTTAGGTGACATGCCAATGGGTACTAGTAGGTCAGTAGAGGCAATTAAAATAAAGCAATCTCTGGAAGCAGAATTAGCAAGATCTATAAACCATATTTCTGGTATAAGTTCAGCAAGAGTCCATTTAGCTATTCCTGAAAAAACAGTTTTTGCTAGAGAAATTGCTTTACCCTCAGCCTCAGTATTTGTGAAATTATCCAATGGAAGATCGTTGGGAAGACAACAAGTACAATCAATAGTACATTTAGTTTCCTCTTCCGTCCCTAACTTACCCTCAGAAAAAATAACTGTTGTAGATCAATTTGGTGAACTCTTATCTAAGCCATCTAACGACGTTGGTACATCTTCATCAAATGAACAAATGTCTCAAACGATGAGATTAGGCGAGATATATAGATCAAGAATTATTTCATTATTAACACCAATTGTAGGTGCAGGAAATTTAAAGGCCGAAATTAATGTGGATATGAATTTTACTAAAAGAGAGATAACAGAAGAATCTGTAGACCCTAAAGGAAATGCTCTTAGAAGTGAGCAAACTTCATTAGATGAAAGTGCTAATCCAGAAGCAAGAGGAATTCCAGGTGCACTGTCAAACGCTCCTCCTTTAGCACCTGATCTAAAAACAAAAGTCCCCGAAGGTAAAGACGCAGGTGGAACTTTAAAACAAAGAAGTCAAACATCAGTTAAAAATTACGAAGTAAGCAGAAAAATCGAGACCACAACAGCTCAATATGGAGAAATTAAGAAAATTAAGGCTGCCGTTATAATAAGAGAAAAGAAAATAGTATCACCAGAAGGATTGGTATCTTACGAAAAACTTAGTGACGAAAAGTTACTAGAAATTAAATCGCTAGTTCAAGAAGCCCTTGGTTATGACGAAGTAAGAGGTGATAGTGTAACCGTAAAAAGTAGTCCGTTTGTAGATATACTTGAGGAAGATGTTGTTCCTTGGTATGAAAATGAGTCAATAAAAGAACTTGCGCAACAATTAGCAACTGTTTTAATTTTAGCAATAGTGATATTTGGAGCACTTCATCCTCTCTTGAAAAGGGTACTTGTTCCAGCTGGATATACATCTGGACCAGGAGTAATGGTTGGAGATGACATTGATGACGATGATGAAAAAATTGAGGTTCAAGAAGGTGAGTCACTTGAGGATATAAAGGCTAAATTAAAGCCTAAAAAGTCTGCTATTTCTGCGGAAATGCTTGATACTGCTAATACATATGACGACAAAGTTGCTGTAATTAGAATGATTGTTGGAGATGAGGCAGGTCGTGTTTCGAGTGTTTTCAAAGGCATGATGGAAAGAGATTCTTAGATTAAGTTAAGTGAGATTAAGTTAAGAAAGTAGGGTAATAAAATGGCGGAAGCAGCAAAAAAACCTAATGCAAATGAAGTATATCAAGGTTTAACTGGTACACAGAAATGCGCAATTTTGATGATGTTAATTGGTGAAGATGAAGCTGCAGAGATAATGGCAAATTTATCTCCTAAAGAAGTACAAGTCCTGGGATCAGCAATGTACTCTGTACAAGGTTTAGGACAAGATACTGTTAACTTAGTTCTAGATGAATTTTTAGCAATTATTAAAGCTCAAACAAGCTTAGGTATTTCTGGGGGTAGTTACATCAAAAATGTATTAACTAAATCTTTGGGAGATGACAAAGCTCAAACTGTTTTGGGTAAAATCACACCATCAGATAGTAATAAAGCTATTGAGATTTTAGATTGGCTTGATGCAAGATCTATTGCTGACTTAATTATTGACGAACATCCTCAGATTGTTGCATTAATTATCTCTTACTTAGAGCCCACAACTGCGTCAGATGTTCTAAACTTTATGCCTGAAGAACGTCAATCTGATTATATAAGAAGAATAGCAACATTAGAAACAGTTCAACCTGAAGCATTAAAAGAATTAGACAGGGTGATGCAAAAAGTATTCTCATCAAATGCTAGTTTGAGAGCTAGTAAAGTTGGTGGTGTGCCAGCAGCAGCCAAGATAATGAACTTTTTGAGTGGTGATAATGAAGCAAAGATTATGAAGGAAATACTGAAGGAAGATAAACAGTTAATGTTATCAATTCAAGATAGTATGTTTGTATTTGAAACATTATTATTATCTGACGATAAATCTCTTCAAACTCTACTTCGAGCAGTTGAAGATGACTTGATAATTCTTGCTCTTAAAGGCGCGGATGATGAGTTGAAAACAAAATTATTTGGATGCATGTCTCAACGTGCAGCGGCAAATATTCAAGATGAAATGGAAGCTCTTGGTCCAGTTAGACTTACTGAAGTACAAGAGGCTCAAAAGCAAATAATTGCTGTGGCAAGACGAATGTCTGATGAAGGATCGATAGTACTGGCAGGACGTGGCGGCGATGATTATGTATAAATCGAGATAAAACAATGACTTCAAACGTGAAATTTGATCAAGAAAAACATGATCATAATAACATCATACCCTTAGGTAACGATGAAATTAAATCTATTTTAAAGACTCAATCTGAAGCAGTTTTTGAAGATAAAAATATTACTAACAATTCTAATTTTGTTAAAAAGTCTCTTATAGACATTGCTATGGATTTTGAAACTAAAGAAAGTAAAAAAGAAAAGTTAGAAAATACTGAAAACATAAAAGAAAATATCACTGAACCTGAAAAAAATGAGCATATAGTAGAAAAATCAAATGAGGATGTTGACCAAACAGATAGTACTGATCAAGACACCAACTCTAATGAAATAGATGAACCAGATAGGTTATCAGACCAATCTTTAAGTGAACCTGAATTGGTTGATCAAAATAATGATGGACTAAATACAACTTCAGATGAAACAAGTACCGAAAATAATCAATCAGATAATATAACAGATTCAAATACAGAAATTGGAAATGTTAATAATCAAATTAAAGATCAAATAGATGAAAGTGAAATAATCTCAGAGTCTGATAATAAGATTGACGAGACACAGCAAGCACTTGAATCAGTTAGGAATGCAGTCTCTCAATCAATAAATAAAAGCGACAACGAAAACGAAAATATTTCAAATGAGAGTAAAGATATCTCTATTGAGGTTTCTGAAAATATTTCAAAAGATTTTGACCAGTTCAAGAATATTTTTTCATCCTTATCAAATTTAGGTGAAAAAGCCATATTTGAAGCGTTACAAATTAAAATCATTGATATCGCATATGAACTAGCAGGTTACCAAATAGATAAGATGCCAGAAAAATACGAAAAAAAAATTAAAGCTCTTCTTAAGAATATTAATTGTTTTGAAGATAAAATGAAAATTGAAGTAAACGATCAGGATTATGATGCACTCTCAAAAATAGAAAGTTTTTTTGATACTCAAGATAAATCAATATTTGTATCCAACAAGGATCTCTCTAGAGGAGATATTATTTTAAACTGTGATGGAATGCATTATTCAGAAAAAAGTAATAAGACCTAATAAGCTAAAAACACCGGATATGTTTAATGAATTTTGAAGCTAAATTAATCCATAATATTTCTCAGATTAAAAGACCAAAGTCTATTATTAGTTCTGGGAGAGTAAACCGATTTGATGGCAACGTCATTTATTGTGATCCTTTCCCAGCACCTATTGGAAGTTTATGCCTTGTAAAAGATCAAATTGGGAAACAAGTTCTAGCAGAAGTCATTCGTTTTGATCAAAATCATAATATGCTGGCAATTTTAGAGCCTAGTTCTCATATCGTAGCAGGATGTGAAGTTTTTTTACATGATGATGGGAGATATATAGATGTTGACGAGACATTATTAGGTAGAGTAACGGATGCGTTTGGTAAACCACTTGATGAAAAACCATTAGATAAAATTAATAATAAATGGCCATTAATGGGTAAAGTAATGAACCCTCTAAAAAGAAGTTTAATTAAAAAGCCACTGGATGTAGGAGTTAGGGTTATCAATGCCTTGTTAACAGTTGGTCAAGGCCAAAGATTAGGAATTATTGCTGGTTCAGGTGTTGGAAAGTCAGTTTTGCTAGGAATGATGAGTAAATATACTGAAGCGGATGTTGTCGTTATTGCATTAATTGGAGAAAGAGCTAGAGAAGTTGGTGCAATGGTCAATGAATTATTTAAAGATGAAGCTTCTAAAAAAATAACAGTGGTAGCTGTTCCTGCTGATAGATCTCCGTTGATGAGAATTAGAGCTGCAAATAGAGCAACAGCAATAGCTGAATATTTTAGAGATCAAAATAAAAATGTCTTACTTATCATGGATAGTCTCACAAGGATTGCTCATGCTAAAAGGGAAATTGGCTTATCATTAGGAGAAACAGCTACTTCAAAAGGTTACCCAGCTTCTGTTATCTCAATGATTCCTAATTTGATAGAAAGAACAGGAACGAGTGACAAAGGTCAAGGAAGTATCACATCATTTTATACAATTTTAGCTGATGGTGATGATAATAATGATCCAGTTGTTGATACCGCAAGAGCTATACTTGACGGTCATATTGTCTTAAGTAGGTTAAATGCCCAGATGGGTATCTACCCTGCTGTAGATATCTCTCATTCAATAAGCAGGGTAATGGATGATTTGATTTCAGCAGACCATCTTGAAGCTTCAAAACTATTTAGAAAACACATAAGTAGTTATATTGAGAATAAAGATTTATTATTAATGGGAGGTTATACCCAAGGGCAAGATAAAGATCTTGATGACGCTATAAGCATGTGGCCAAAATTAATAGAGTTCATATCTCAAGCTAACACTAAAAAAGCAAGTTATGACAGTGCTAAAACTGAATTATTAAAGTTATATCAATAGGACATATAATTGGAAAAGAAAATTAAAAGATTTCAGAGACTTGCAACTCTTAGAAAAAGAGATATTTCAAAGGAAATTACAAACTCAAATTTGTTGGAAAATGAAATTACTAAAAATAAAAACCTTATTGATCAAATCAATACAATTATGGATAGTAGTAAGGATGATCCCTCAAAAAAAATAATTAGCTCAGGTTATTTTAAGAATAATGCTCAACTTTTAAATACGCTCCAAAGTCAAAAAAATATAGCTGCCAACAGAAATAAATATTTATTAAATGAAAAACAAATCACACAAAAGAAAATTTTAATAAATAATTTAAAAAAAAATAAAGCTGAAGAAAAAACTTTAGAGTATCAAAAATCTTTTGTTAGAGAATTAGAAAGAAGAAATAATAAATAGAGTTTGATCCTTAAAGAAATATATTTTTATTTATGGCACTGTATTTGCAGAAATCTTAAAAATATGGAATTTAAGATGAATATTAATAGTGATGTAAATAAAAATATTGATTTATTATCTGGTCTCAAAAGTGATGAGCAAAACACATCTATATTAAATACTTTATTCTCCATAAATTTTGAAAATGATACACCATCAGAATTAATTAATGAAGAAGAATTTGTTTTTAAAGAAGATGAAGTTGCTATTATAAATTACCTATCAAACTTAATACCTAATTTTCAAAACGAAAATAAAAACTTATTAGATTTAAAAAAAATTAAAAAGCAAATTCAGATAGATGTAAACATTAGTCCTAAATTAAAAGAAAATATATTAAATTTTTTAAGTGAAGAAAAGTTTGGCTTGAAAGACTTTAATGTAAATATTTTAAATAAAAATAATGTTAATAATAAAAAATCTTTTGATTATATGGATAGTTTAAAACCAAATATTAATCAAAAACACCAGTCAAATAATGTTGTAAAGAATGAGAGCAAATCAACTAATGTTGTAAAGAATGAAAGCAAAATTAATATTAGGGGAAATAATCCTCTAAATAAGGATAATATAAATATATCAAAAACTTTTGAAAATATTTATTCTGAAAATAAAAATATTAATAAAGTTGAAAATGATAAAAAAGAAATCACAAACTTTGTTAAAAAAATTAAGAAAAATAATCACCCAAATAAAATTTATCAATTACCTCAATCCAATTCATTAAAATATAAACAATTAAATGAGATAACTTCACATATTGATCAAAAAACAGTTGATAATAAGAATTTGCCCTTAATAAATAACCAAATAAGTGAAGCCTCTAACAATAATAAGTTTAATGGAAACAAGTTAAATAATAATCAAATTTTAAACGTTCAACATTCAATACAAGCTAATAATACTGGTAGTAACTTTTCTCAACAAAATGACTCTTCATTTTCAAACAGTAGTTACAATTCTGTTCTAGAAAACTTTATTGATAATTTAGATTTAACACAAAAGGGTTGGACATCTAAGCTTACGTCTAGAATAGAAAAAGCTATTCAAAATGGCGGAGAGGAAATCGAATTTAATCTCAAACCTAAAAACCTTGGTTTGTTAAAGGTATCAGTTAAATTTAAAAATGGCGTTGGTAATGTTAAAATTGTTACTGAAAATAGTTTTGTTACCAGTGCTTTAAATCAGAATGAAAATTACCTTCAAAAACTTTTTAACGAGCAGGGTATAAATTTAGACTTTTCAGCACAAAATGAAGGTAAAAAATTTGATTCTAGAAATAATTCGAACCAAAATTCACAAAATAATGATAAAAAAAATTCTACACAATCTGACATTAATATAAAAAATAGTGAAGATGAGAGTGATATCATAGCTAAAAACAATTCATCTAGACATATGATAAACGTGATTGCATAATATAAACAATATAGTAGTGAGAGAAAAATGGCAGAAGAAGTTGAAGAAGAACCAAAAAAGAGTAATTTATTAAAAATAATTATTTTTGTAGTTGCAGGTCTACTACTGATAGTAGTTGGGCTAGGTATTGGTTACTTGATTTTTGGTGGTGAGCCAGAGCCGGATCCTTCTGCAGAAGTGAATCAAATCATTGAAGGTAAAGAAACTGAAAAAAAAGAAAAAGAAAAAAGTGAAAATAACGAAGAAGGTGAAGAAGTTGGGGAAGATGGAATTATAAAGAAGAATGTCAAAGCAATCCCAGAAGTTGATAGCTATGAAACAACATATTTTGAATTTCCTGGAGATTTTACAACAAATTTAAAGGGTAGTAGAAAGTTTTTACAAGTTAGTGTAGGAGTTTCTACTCAATATGATGAAAAGGTCATGGAAGTTGTAGACTCTCACCAGTTAGCACTTCGTTCAGAAATATTGTCGACTATAAGTGATTTTACAGAAGAAGATATTTCTGGAAGTGACGGAAAGAAAAAACTTTCAGAAAGGCTAATGGTTGTTCTCAATAAGAAGTTAGAAACACTTAATGAGTTTCCTGGTATAGAAGATGTGTATTTTACTGCTTTCATATTACAATAGAATAAGGTTGTAGAATTATGTCAAATACATCTCGAAAATTATCATCTGATGAAGTTTCTGCATTGATGGAGGGTCTCCAATCTGGTGAAATAACAGCAAATTCAGGTGTCAATAACGAGGTTGAGGTTACAGAATTTACGTTTGGATCAGACAATCTAGAACTTCTTGGAGATTATTATGCCTTAAGACTAATAAATGAAAGATTTGCAAGATTAGTAAGAAGTATTTTTTTGCCAATGATCAGAATGCAACCTAAGATTAATCCATTTCCTCCTGAAGTTAAAACTTATGATGAATATAGTGCTGGCCTCAACAGTTTTATGAGTTTAACCACTAGTAGGATAGATGAGTTAAGAGGTTCAATGTTGCTTGTTCTTGAACCTTCTTTTATTAGTGTTTTAACAAATTGTTATTATGGTGGAAAATTAGCAAATTTTCCAACTACAAAAGCTGAGTTTACAGCTACTGAAGACAGAATAATTGAAATAGTTTCAGACGGGATGGGGCAATGTTTACAAGCAGCTTGGAAAGATCTTATGCCCATTACAATCAGGCACCAAGCCAGGGAAATAAATCCACAGTTTGCTACTCTAGTTGAATCAACAGATTCAGTTATTATTTGCTCTTTTGTTGTACAATTACCTAATATTGACTCTGCTTCATTTGACATAATATATCCTTTGCAAACATTGAAGCCAATTGCATCACTATTACGTTCAAGAGTTCAGTCTGATGTTATTGATGATGATACTAGTTGGAGAGAGCGATTAGAAAAATCAGTGTTAAATGTACCTCTTCCTGTATCAGCTATCTTAAGTGAACCTTCAGTATCTTTATCAAATTTAGTCAAATATAAAGAAGGAGATATCATTAACCTTCCTCCAGTTGATGGGGTTGATTTTTTTGTAAATGAAAAGTTATTATTTAAGGCTGAAATTGGAGAAACAAACGGTCAAGTTGCAGTTAGTTTGAAAAACAGATTATAATTTAGCAGGAGTTATATAAATGGCAGAAAATGAAACAGCACCAACAAACGAAGAAACCTCTTCAGAGGGTGCTGGAATAGATAATCTTAAGGTTTTAGAAAATATTGAGGTCAAACTCACAGTAGAAGTCGGTTCTACAGAATTGAAAATTAGAGATCTCTTAAGACTAAATGAAGGTTCTGTGGTTGAATTAGAGAGATTAGCAGGTGACCCTTTAGATATATTAGCTAACGGTGTTAAAATTGCTAAAGGGGAAGTTGTTATGGTTGGAGAAAGGTTTGGTATAAGATTTACTGAAGTAACTAATCCTGAAAATCGAGTGCAAAAACTTTAATCTTCAAAATTTTGACAACTTATAATAACAAAATATTCATATAAATCAGTAGTTTATTTTTTTACGGAATTGGCATCTTTTTTGCTTCTTTTATCCAAATATAAAGGAAAGCTAAAATGTCGCAAACAGCTCCAGACTTTACAACTGCAATAGTTACTATTTTATTTTTATTAACCCTAGGTATTATAGCGTTTGTTATAAAGAAAAAAAGTGGTCCCTTAAAAAAAATAATTAAAAATCAAAATAATCTTGAAGTGTTAAATCAATTATCACTCAGGAATGGTTATTTGGCATATGTTCTTAAGGTTGGAGAAGAAAACTTTTTCTTTGTTGGGCATAAGTCTGGAAGAGGTTCTTTAACTCAAATAAATACTAATATATTAAACGAAGAAAATACCAAAAACAAAAAAATTGATAAATTATCATCAAAAAATATTGTTCATAATAAAACTTCACTTCCGGAAAAAATCAATGAGTCAAAACCTCTACAACATGTAAATATATCTGATTTATTAACTGCTCATAAAAAAGGTGGTAGAGATGCGTAAAGCAATTTGTCCTCAACCAATTAAAAGAATTTATTTTTATAATAGGCGAGAAGAAATTATTAATAAATTCAAAAATTTTTGTAAAATCGTATCTTTTTTAGTCACTATTTTTTTAATTAGCGGTCTACCAGTTCAAGCTTTTGGGGAGACAATATCTTCTGGTTTCCCTGCATTGAATGTATCAACTAATGGAGATACTACGGAATATTCGTTCCCCTTACAAATTTTGCTATTGATGACAGCTTTAACTGTTCTTCCTTCTTTAGTATTAGGAATGACCAGCTTTACAAGAATTATAATTGTAATGTCAATACTTCGTCAAGCTTTGGGAACTCAACAGACACCACCAAATCAAGTGTTAATAGCAATTTCCCTATTTTTAACATTTTTTATAATGGCACCAACTTTTAATAAAGTTTATGATAATGCAGCAGTCCCTTATATGGATAAAACTCTGCCAGCAGAAAAAGCCCTCGAAACAGCTAGTTCTGAAATGAAACGTTTCATGGTCAAAAATACCAGAAAGACTGATTTAATTATGTTTTCAGAATTAGCTGGTCTAGAAAAATTTGACGAAGTATCAGATATCCCATTTCGAATTGCGTTACCAGCATTTATGACGAGTGAGCTTAAAACTGCATTTCAAATAGGTTTTTTATTATTTTTGCCATTCCTTGTAATTGATATGGTCATTTCTTCTATTTTGATGTCACTTGGAATGATGATGCTTTCTCCAATGTTAGTTGCTCTTCCTTTTAAATTATTACTATTTGTCTTAGTTGACGGTTGGAGTATGACGGTTGGTTCTTTAGTAAGTACATTTGCAGCGGGATAAAAAATGAATTTTGATGAAAATATTAGTATGTTAAGTATGGCCTTTTACCAAGTTTTACTGGTATCAGGTCCCATATTAGCTTTAGCTCTAGGTATTGGTCTTTTTATAGGAATTATTCAGGCTGCAACTTCTATTAATGAAATGACGTTAAGTTTTGTTCCAAAAGTTGTAGTTGTAATGTTAGGCATAGGGTTGTTAGGTAATTTTTTTATGATGGGGTTAGTTGATTACTTTAACTTTATTTTTGACCAAGTTGCTGGTGTAGGACAAAATTAAATTTGAAAGAAATTTATTATGTATGGATCAGAATTAAGTCTACCTGGAGTGAATTTATTCAACTTATACCAGTATCTAGTAATCTTTTTTGTAGCATCATTACGTATTTCGTCATTTTTAATAAGTGCACCATTTTTCTCCTTAGGTGGTATTCCATTGCAAGTAAGAATTGTAGCTAGCATTAGCCTTACAGCCTTTTTATTTCCAGTTATTAAAGTACCTGATATTCAAAATATGCTAGGTTTTAACCTGTTCATACTAATTTTATCAGAAATAGGAATAGGTTTATCTGTAGGGTTAATTTTAAATATTATATTTTCAGCCGCAGCTGTTGCTGGTGAAAAGATTGCTTCTACTGCAGGACTTTCAATGTCTAGTATGATTGACCCACAATCAGGCGGACAAACGTTAGTTCTAAGCACCGTCTTAACTTTATTTTTAATTTCGTGCTTTTTATCCTTAGATGGACACTTGTTTATAATCAAAATGTTATTAGAAAGTTATACATATTTACCAATTGGTATATTTCTAAATTTTTCCCAAGTAAGTGAAATTGCCGTTAATACTTTTGGAAATATGCTTTATTTGGCAGCACTTATTAGCTTACCAGTTGTAGGTGGATTATTATTAATACAATGTTCTATTGGTATTATTACGAGATCTGCTCCTTCTCTTAACCTTTTTTCCTTTGGTTTTCCAATAGCTCTAATAAGTGTTTTTATATTTTTGTATGCAGGAGTAGGTCCTATTTCAGATGCATTTTCTGATTTAACAGGAACAGCTATAAACTTGATTTACGAAGTACTTCAATCATCTGAGAATGGAAGTTTATAAATGGCTGAAGAAGATAATTCACAAGATAAAACCGAAGAACCGTCTCAACGAAAACTAGATAAAGCAGCTGAGGACGGCCAAGTACTATCCTCAAAAGAAATGTTCGTATTTACAACTTTAATAATGGGCTTGATGGTATTAACATCAATACCTTTTTTTGCTAGAGACTTTTTAAGTCTTTGGAAAATGTTTTTCTTATTTGACTTAAATTATATTATTAACGTATCTCCAATTTCAGGAATGGAGAAATTGATTAAATATGTAATATATATAACTTTAATCATAGGCATTCCTCTAATACTTACAATTTTATTTACCCAAATGGCTGTAGGAGGTATTAACTTTGCTCCTAAGGGTTTTCATTTCAAATCTAATAGAATTAATCTTTTATCGGGTTTAAAAAGAATATTTTCATCAAAAGGCCTAGTTGAATTAATTAAGTCTTTATTTAAAGTCGGGTTGCTAGGTGGAATCACCTACGGTGTCATATACGTCAACATTAAAGATATTATTAATTTGTCAGAACGTAACCTATACAGTGCTTTGTCAAACCTTCTTAATAATTTTCCTCAATTAACAATTGCCTTACTAATAGCTCTAGGTTTCATAGCTATTTTTGACTTTATTTGGCAAAAATACATACATGTAGAAAAATTAAAAATGACAATTAAGGAAGTTAAAGACGAACATAAAGATACTGACGGATCGCCAGAAGTTAAACAAAAAATAAGAAGATTACAAAATGAAATTTCTAATAGAGCTGCAACCCAATCAGCTGCTCTTGACAATGTTAAAGATGCTTCAGCAATAATAACTAATCCTACACACTTTGCAGTAGCCATAAAATATGATGTAGGTGAGACTGGAGCACCAACAATTTTAGCAATGGGTAGGGGAATGATGGCTGAAAAAATAATAAAATTAGCTAATGAAAATCAAGTAACTGTTTTTCAAAGTCCTTTACTAGCTAGAGCCCTTTATTTTACTGGGGAAATAGGCAAGGAAATTTCAGAAAATTTATATTCAGCAGTTGCTTCAGTTTTAGCATATATCTTTAAAATTGAAAGAGGTGAGGAATCTGACTATCCTGATTTTGAATTACCTGATGATATGAGTTTTGATGAATATGGTAAAACATTAACTGAAAATATGGAGAGAAAGTGAAAAAAAGAAAAACTTTTGGACAGATAATTATTACGGCAATGTTTTTATGGTCAGCACTTTTATGCCATTTTGAAGCAAGTTCGCTCAGAGAAGAGGGCGATTTATCAAACGCAATATTATATTGGTTTTTTGGTTTTACTGCGGTCATGGGAGCATTAAGATTTAAAATTGCGGAATTAATATATGGGTTACTTGAGTTAATAAATAAAAATAAAAATAAAGAATAGAATTAATGATTAACAATAAAAATGAAAAGAAAATAGTTAAATGTAGTGGGTGCTATTATTTCTTTATTACTTATAAGAAGGAACGTCCATGGGGCTGTAAGAAATTTGGTTTTATTTCTAAATCTATTCCTGCGATTGAAGTTTTTAGTACAACTGGTATAGAATGTGCATATAGAAAAGAAAAGAATATATAATTATCATGTTTAGACAATTTTAATGGTTTTATAGGATTTATAAAATGGATACTAAAATGGAAGCTGTACAAGAAAGTATTAAATTAGCTTTAGATGCAGCTGATGCGGCTACTGATGTAACCTCAGAATATAATAAAGTTAAAAAAGCTCACGCATTATTGGAGGCTAAAGTGAAACAAATTCATAAATACACTACTGTTGTTTTTTTATCATCTATTATTTCAGGGTTAGTTGTTATAACCGTAAGTGCATTTTTATTTATGCAGTCATCTGACAAATTAACTAATATGACTGAAACAAGTAGAGAGGCTTTAGTTGTTTTTGCAGAAAATGTAGACGGCGTTAATGCATCATTAAAAAATCTTGACGAAGCTATAAAAAAACAAGGTGATTTGTTAGCTGTTAATGAAAAATTGGTAGCTAATCTTGATAAGATTGAAAAGCGTGTCGAAAAATCTAATGAAAATACTATTGGTGAGCTACAATTAATCACAACTACCTTGATAAATGAGTTGAGTAAAAATTCAAAAATTAGTGTTGAAAACAACAAAAAACTAAGTGCAGACTTAGCAAAACTTAATCGTTCCAATAGTAAAACTATATCTAAAGCTATTCAGCAAATAAGCAACAAAGCCATATATAAACAGATAGTAGCTAATCAGGCTATACAAGCTCAACAAATTTCTAAACTTGTTAAGCAAAATAATAATGTTTTAGGAAAGATTGCAGATAAAACTAGTAGAATTAAGTATCCATAATATTATAAAATTTGTTTTTGTGAGTTTGATTATATGAATGAAGAAATTGAAACTGAAAAAGACTTTTTACAAATTAAGGCTATAAGAACTTCTTCTAATGCATTTGTTATGAAGTTAGCGGAAGGGGATATTATAATAGCTCTTGATGGATTAATAGTTAATAAAAGTTATGATGATTTAACAAAAGAATTGAATGAAATCGAAGACAAAAAAATTCTTACTTTATATAGAGATGGAGTTTTTTTTAATACTTTTGTTTATGGTTCTTTAGGCGTTATATGTGAAAGTGTCAATTCTAATACAATACCTGATTTAAAAAAATTAGATCCTAATGATTATTTTAATCAAGACGATTTTTATTTTCAATTTGAAGTTTATAAAAAACCTCAAAAAACAGCTATTCTTCTAAATACTTTTCCTACAATTCTTGCAAGTCTTGCTCCACCATTATGGATGTTACAAAATAGATTATGGACTTTTTTATGTATTTCTTTAGTTTTTTATTGGTTCCTTTTAATGATTTCCCCGTGGTTGTTTTTTATTGGTTGGATATTAAAGTCATGGCACGTTGGGAATAGTCAGATCGACATTTTAAGATTTTTTTATAGGATGCATAATTACAGATTAAGCTTGAGTTTTTGTGCAACAAATGAAAAAGAAGCCCAAGAGACAGCAAGGCGATTTGATGATAAGGTTGATTTTTATTATTCCTATCTTGAACCTGTTGCATTAGAGGATTGATTTGATTTCATTATGTCAATCGTATCACCTTTAATTTCATTATATCAATCGTATTACCCTTATAGAGTGTATCTAAAAAAACTATTTCTATAATAATTTTTGCTACTTCACTTGGCTTTTGAAGTTTTCTTGTATCTTCCCCAGGCATTGCTTGATTTCTCATTTTTGTATTAGTTTTACCCGGATTAATTATGAATATAGACAATTTATTATGTTTATTTTCAGCCGACCATATTTTAATCATATGTTCTAGAGAAGCTTTAGACACTGCATATGCTCCCCAAAATGGTCTAGGTTCAATAGCAACACTTGAAGTTAAAAAACAAGCTTTGGGTTTATGGCTTTTTTTTAAAAGTGCGTCACATGAACGGATTAGTCGATGATTGCTTATTGTATTTACCATCATTACTTCTAAGAATTCATCACTACTTTGATGGTGTATAGGCCCTAAAGTACCTAGAACGGCAGCGTTAGCAATCAAAATATCTAATCTCCCCCAACGTTTAAATATCTCTATTCCTAGATTATCTAAACCTTTCAAGTCCTTCATATCTAATTCAACTAAAGTACAAGTGCCTCCATTATCAATAATAGACTTCTCAGTTTTCATTAGTCTTGATGCAGATCTAGCAGTTATTATAGTGTGAACATTTTTCTTTGCCAGCTGTTTTGCAATCTCAGCACCAATCCCACTACTGGCACCGGTTATCAAGGCAATTTGTTTATCTTTATTCATTGATTTTTTTATTTATTTCTAGAATTTCAGAAACGTCTATTGGATACTCTCCTGTAAAACAATGATCTGTGAATTGAGGTGTTATAGGGTTTCTTTTGTCACATCCCATCGCTTTATAAGTTCCAGCCAAAGATAAAAAAAACAAAGATTTTGCTCCAACAAGTTTAGTCATTTCATTTAAATCAGACTGTGATGCAATTAATTCATTATAGTTTGGTGTATCAATTCCATAGAAATCAGGATGCATAATAGGGGGGCATGAAATTCCTAAATGAACTTCTTTTGCTCCAGCTTCATAAACCATTTTTACAATTTTGCTCGCAGTAGTCCCTCTAACTATTGAGTCATCAATTAGAATAACTTTTTTATTTTCTATGCAAGATTTATTAACACTATGTTTAAGTTTAACCCCAAATTGTCGTATTGTTTGTGAAGGCTCTATAAATGTTCGCCCTACATAATGGCTTCTTATAATGCCTAGTTCAAATGGTATAGAAGATTTTTGTGAAAAACCTATTGCAGCAGAAACACCTGAGTCAGGGATAGGAAC
>OCZA010000265.1_pt1 | contig 18686 bp, 16 predicted proteins | sample 1539021 | NCBI WGS metagenome assembly OCZA01 (sample SAMEA2619376, study PRJEB22493) | marine metagenome | biome: marine biome (ENVO:00000447); feature: surface water layer (ENVO:00002042); material: "saline water (ENVO:00002010), including plankton (ENVO:xxxxxxxx)" | depth 5 m | reverse complement strand
ATCTAATAAATGTTCCAACAACCGGCCAAAATAAAGTGTTAAAAGCCTGACATGTGAAGTAAAGTCCAAGACCCAAAGCAAAAAAAGCATAAAATGGGGCTACTACTTGCAAGTAAAGTTTTGATGTTTCGTGAATTTCAACACTATCGGTAAATAAGCTAGACCATAAATTTGGGTTTATTGAAAAAAATAATCCAATAAAACCTACGATAAAAACAGAAATAAATGTACCTTTCCAAGTCATTATTACCGCTCTCAAAAAATTTTTTGCACCAACATTAGCACCAACGATTGCTATTAAGGCACCGCCAATACCAAAAATTATCGGTATTAATAATAACTCAAGTCTAATTGCAATACCAAAACCTGCTGCCCAATCAGTCCCAAAGCTACCTATAATTATCGTACAAAATATTGCCAAGCTTATAGTCATTAATGATTGGCAACCTGCTAACATACCAGATTTAAAAAGATTAATAATTCCATTAAGTTTAAAAAAATCTTTTATAATAAAGGAATATGAGTGTTTACCCACAGAGTAAAAATATATTACAAAAACAATCCCTATAAAATATCCTGTTAGTAAAGATATAGCTGCCCACTCAAGAGCTGAAAAAATAATAATTTCATCAAATAATTTTATGTTTTCTTTTAACAAAAGTTGACCATCATTGTAATCTAAATTCAGACTTGCCATTATAATGTGAGAAAATAAAACAATAAACCAGCCAATTGCTGGAACTAATGTATTTCCTGAACCTCTAGTAACAGATATAATTATATTAAATAACCAGATTAATATAATTCCCGTCAATAATATGTTACCATATGATAAAGTTGATACTACTACATCTGAATCAATTATAAACGATGAAAAAAATGCCTCTGCGAAACTAAAAAACAAGAACATCATGATAACAGAACCAGAAATCGCTATCAAAACAGCTGATCTAAAAACACATTCTGCTTGGAAAATATTTTTGCTTCCAAAAGCTCTAGCCGTAGCTCCACTAATTGCACCTCCGAAAGCTCCATTAGATAACATACTAGTAAGCATAAAAATTGGAAAAATATAAGCGACACCTGCCAATTCAGACATACCTATTAAACCGACATACCATAAATCAAAAATAACTGTTGCAGATGACATTAAAGTCGAAAACAAATTAGGAATAGCTAATCTGAAAAAAATTTTTGAAAATGGTAATATAATCAAATCATTTGAAAAATTAACTTTATTCAAGACTTAGCCTAGAATGTTCAAAATAAATAACATTTAGTTGGTAAAGGCGAATACTTTTTTATCATCTTTAACTGACTTAACAAGTGCTCCCGGTCTTTCTTCAGTGGACGCTCCATTTTGATATGTAATTTTTCCTGATACTATAGTCGCCACATAACCCTGGGTATGTTGCATTAACCTTTTTCCACCTGCAGGTAGGTCTTGGGTCATAAAAGGATCAGATGATCCTACATTTTCCCAGTCAATTATATTTATATCAGCTTTCAAACCTATTTTTAAAACTCCTCTATCAGACAAACCTGCAGCTTCTGCTGTGTCGGACGTTAATCGTCTTATTGTCTCCTCCATAGAAAAAACTTTCTTTTTCACGGACCAATAAGATATAAGCCATGTAGGATATCCTGCATCTAAAATAAATCCAACGTGAGCTCCTCCGTCCCCCAAACCCATTATAGCATTTTTGTCCTCTAACATTTTTTGACAAACACCAAATGTATGATCAGCATAATTGACTAGAGGTGCATAAATAAAATTATTACCTTCATTCTCAAGAAGAATTTGATATGCCAATTCTGCTGCAGAAATACCATTAACCTCAGCCAATGCTTCTATAGATTCTTCTGGTTTAGGATTATAATTTGGTGGAGAACCAAACCTATACATTTGAGAATAGCCAATTCTATTAATTAAAGGAAATGTACTTCCTTTAATAGGATCTTCAGATAAAATCTTCTTTTTAATATTTTCTTTCTTCATTTCGTTAACTCTTTGAAGAAGAGGTAAGTCCGCAATAGATTTATATGTATCTGTTCCTGAGAAAGGATTTTGACTTCCGTTTAAGCCTAATAACAACCCTATTGGTCGAGGAGTCACTACAGGTCTAATTGGCAACCCTTCTTTTTGAGCCTGCCTTGCCATTGACATTAAATCTTCCCAAAAATGTGGTCTATCATGTCTCTGAGTACAACTAAACACAACTGGTCTTCCAGATTTCTTAACAATACGTTTAAGCACTTCAAATTCTGTTTCTGGGTCAGGTTCGTTCCAATCCGAAACTATCTCCATAAACCCTGATCCAGCGTCTGATAAACCCATTGCTATCGCTGTCAATTCATCTTCATGTGCTCTCAGAGTTGGTGTAAATTCACCTTTTAAACTTTTGTGACTTATAGTTCTAGAGGTCGAGAAGCCAAATGCACCCGCTTCAACTGCTTCTTTAGCAAGCTTCCTCATTATCTCCATATCATTAGCGTTTGCAACCTCATGCTTGATAGCCCTCTCACCCATAACATAAACTCTCAAAGCCGCATGTGGTAAAAGTGCACAAACATCAATGTCTAATTTGTTTTTTTCTAATGCTTGAATATACTCTTCAAAGGTTTCCCATTGCCAATCTAAACCCTCATGCATAACTGGAGCAGGTATATCTTCTACCCCTTCCATTAACTCAACTAGTTTGACCCTATCTTCCGGTTTGCATGGAGCAAAGCCTACTCCACAATTACCCATAACTACTGTTGTTACTCCATGAATTGATGATGGTTTCAACTGACTATCCCATATTGCTTGCCCATCATAGTGCGTATGAATATCTACAAATCCAGGGGTAACTATTAAATTAGTTGCATCTATTTCTTGATTAGCTTTTCCGTTAATGGTTCCTATTGCAGCTATTAGACCGTTTTTTATAGCTATATCAGCTGTTTCAGATTTTTTACCTGTTCCATCAACAATAGTTCCATTTTTAATAATTAGATCATAATCATTTATTTCTCTACTTAGACCATCCATTAAAAATACCTCCCATTTTTGATATTTTGTTCTTTATATTTTTTGATGTCAATAATTGATTTCATTGACATATCTAACTAATTTATAATTTTATTTTCTCTAAGTTTCTCTATTTGACTTTTTGTAAGACCGATTTCTTTTAATATTTCATTGGTATTTTCACCTATTGAGGGTGCAGAAGATTTTACTTTTCCAGGCGTTTTACTAAGTCTTGGAAAAGCTTGATGCATTAAAATATTTCCATAATTATTATTATAATGTTCTATTAAAATCTTTCTATCTAAGACATATGGATGTTCAATTATTTCTGATATGTCTAGGACAGGTCCGACTGTAATTCCCTTTTCTGAAAATAATTTTAAAAGAGGGTCTCTATCAAATTTTTTGATGAAATTGGAAATCACATCGTCTAAGTCATCCTGATTGCTCAATCTATCACTATTTGTAAGAAATTTGGGGTCATTAATTAACTCTTGAGCTCCAATAGTAATTGCAAGTTTTTCCCACATCGATTGCATTGATGCTGATAGTGATACAAATTTATTATCCTTAGTTTTATAAATACCTCTGGGTGCAGCAACATTACTTCTATTTCCAATTCTAGGAGGTATTTTTCCTGATATTTTGTAACTTGCTGCCCAAGGACCTAATATTGAAAAAAGAGGTTCAAAAAGGGAAAGATCAATAACCTGCCCTCTAATTTGATTTTTCTTTGATGCAATCACAGCCATCAAAATCGCACCAAAGCCAGTCAAACCCGCTACCATGTCTGCAAGAGCTAATGGAGGAAGTAATGGCTTTTGATTCTCTTCTCCTGTCATGGAAGCAAAGCCACTCATTCCCTCAACTAAGGAACCAAAACCAGGAGCATCTTTATATATTCCTGTTTGCCCCCAACCTGAAATTCTTAAAATAATAAGATTTTTATTCAGCTCTAATAATTTATCTGGTCCAACTCCCCATTTCTCGAGAGTGCCTGGAACAAAATTTTCTATAAAAACATCTGCACTTTTTACTAATTCTTTTAAAAGTTTTAATCCTTCTTCTTCTTTAAGATTTAAAGCTATACTTCTTTTATTTCTTGAGTAAACTGCCCACCAGTGAGCAACGTCATTAACTTGCCAATTCCTGAGATCATCACCTTTTCCTGGTTTTTCAACTTTAATAACGTCTGCTCCAAAATCTGCAAACATATGACTAACCATATTACCCGCAGCTAACCTAGATAAATCTAAAATTCTAAAATTTTCTAATGGTAACAAAGTTCTTAACACCTCTAACAGTTATACTTCACCGTTATCTATTTTAACTTTTCTTAATGTTTTGAGCAGTTGATTTCTTTTTTTGGCCCGATCTTCTAATTCTTCATGACCAAGTATTTTTCTTCTTTCTAACTCAAGTTTTTTTCCTGCTTCTTCAGACCAATCAGGAATTTTTGTTTGATTTTTTGCCATTTCAACAAAAATGGGGCCATATCTTGAAATATAATCTTTTATACCTCCCGGAGCATTCAAATCTATAGTTTCAAAAGGTCCCATAAATGCCCACCTTAAACCTAAACCATCTCTAATCGTAGCATCTATCTCATCTGAACTAGCATATCCGTCAGAATAAAGTCTCATTGCTTCATTAAGTAGAGCTCCTTGAAGTCGATTTAAAATAAATCCGTCTATTTCTTTTTTTACGTTTACAATAGACGCACCAGAAGCAGTAAAAATTTCTTTTGTCTTTTCAATTGTTCTATTTGAAGTATTTTCTCCGGGACAAATTTCAACACAAGGGATTAAGTGCGGTGGATTAGCTGGGTGTGTTATTATGCACCTATGTTGTCCTTTCAAATTTTGCGTAATGCTTGAGATTGGCATAGCTGAAGAAGATGAGCCAATAACAACTTCTTCAGGTGCTAAATTATCTAACTTTGCAAATAACTCTTGTTTAACAGATAATATCTCTGGGGCGCTTTCTTGGATGTATTCTACATTACTACATAAATCTTCTATAGTTACGTTTGCATTTATTCTATTTAAGCTTTCTTCAACATTTATAGTCTCATCAATAGTTTTTAACTCTTCTAAAAAAGATGTAACCCTTGATTCATATGTATCAAAAACATCTGGGTATGGATCGTAAACAAATACATTAAATCCGCTCTTGGAAAATATAGCTGCCCAACTAGCCCCTATCAGACCTCCACCTATTACGCCAATATTTTTCATCTTAAATTCCTTAAATTAAAATAGTAAAACTCGATTTATTTATAGTTTAAGTAAACAAACTATTTAAATTATTTTTAATTTAATTTTTACAATCATGATATAATGATTTTAAAAAAATTCTCAGTGGGATAGATGAATGGGTCAACTTATTAATGGGAAATGGGTTAAAGGATCAGTTTCTAATAATTCTAAAGATGGCGGTTTTAAAAGATTAAATAGTATTTTTAGAAATAATATAAGTGAAGGCCATGATACTTATTTGGCAGAATCAAATAGGTATCATCTATATGTTAGTTATGCTTGCCCTTGGGCACATCGCACTCTTATTTTTCGGAAGTTAAAAAATTTAGAAGATCATATAAGTGTAGATTTTTCTCATCCAGATATGCTTGAGATGGGCTGGTCATTTGCAAAAGACTTTCCAAAAGCAACCGGCGATACTCTTTATAATAAAAAATATGCACATGAAATTTATCAAATTTCAGATGAAAAAGTATCCACTAAAGCTACAGTCCCAATATTATGGGACAAAAAAACCCGCTCAATTGTAAATAATGAATCATCTGAAATCATCAGAATTTTGAACAGTGCATTTAACAATATTACCAAGAATTATAACGACTATTATCCTTATAATCTGAGAAAGGAAATAGACTATATTAATAAAATTATATACGAAAATGTGAATAATGGAGTTTATAAATCTGGCTTTTCAACAACACAAGCTTCATACGAAGATGCCGTTAATAAATTATTTTCCACATTAGAAATGATTGAAAAAATATTAAATAAACAAGATTTTTTGGTTGGGAACGTACTTACCGAGGCTGATATTAGGTTAGTGCCAACCTTAATAAGGTTTGATTGTGTGTACTATCTACATTTTAAATGTAATTTAAAAAAAATAAGTGATTACAAAAATATAAGTAGATATCTTAAAAATTTATTTGAAAAAAAGGCAATAAATACAACAACTAATTTTGAACATATTAAAAGACATTATTATTTTTCTCATGAGCATATAAATCCTTACAGAATAATTCCTATTGGACCTGAGTTATCATTGTAAAAGTAGTTTATTTTTTATTAATATAGTTTAAACATGCTTGTCCAAACTCCATAAACAAACTTTTATTTAGTTCATTTTTTTCAGGTTCATATTCAGCATGCCATTGAACACCAACAGCAAATGAAGGGTGTTCTGGAATACTTATAGCCTCAATAACACCATCATCTGAATAAGCTTCAATTTTTAAATTTTGAGCTAAACTATCAATCGCCTGGCCATGAAGAGAGTTTACCATACAACTATCTTTATTTATAAGCCTGGAAAAAAATCCATTTTTAGTAAAGTCAATCCTGTGTCTTAATGTGAATATTTCTTTTACAGTTACATCGTCGCCTCTTGGCATTCGATGATCGTTTTTGTCAGGTATCAAGTGTACTCGGTAATGAAGGGTTCCTCCATAAGCAACATTCATCTCTTGTATACCTCTACAGATACCGAATATAGGAACACCTAAATTTACACATTTAGGTATTAATTTTAAAACAATTTCATCTCTTCCAACATCTATTGGTTCATCTGGAGGAAATGGATCTCCGCCAAAATGATGTGGTTCTACGTTGGCTCTTCCACCAGTCAAGACAAGGCCATCTAATTTTTTTAGAAGTTGGCCTAGATCTTCATCTTTTATGTAAGATGGTATTAAAATAGGTATACCATTCGCGAATTTTGCAACAGCGTTTACGTACCTCAAACCAGTTGAATGTGAAATCTGTCTTCCACCAAAGTTAGTTATTTCATTAGTCGAAATGCCTATGATTGGTTTGATTGAAGACATATTCTATAAGAAACTTTCTATTTACTTGTAATAATGTTGATTTAACAACCTAACTTAAAAGCCAAATCATTGAAATCTTTGGACATAATGTCCCAATTTCTATTACCTTTATAATCATTTACTTCGGCAATATCAAATAACTTGTCTTTACCGTATTCAAAAGGTCTATGAACATAAGCCGTTTTCATTCCTTGAAGGCTGGCGGCTTTAAGATCGTCATCATGGGCGGCAACCATCAAACATTCTGAAGGTTTTAAATTAAGGGCTTTACAAGCTTTAATATATGCTTCTGGTTCAGGTTTATAATGACCTAGAACCTCTGCGCCTAATATAACATCCCAACTGAGATTAGAATATTTAGCCATATTAACCATCAGAGCTATATTTCCATTTGATTGAGTTGCTAATATAAATTTTTTCTTAAGTTTATTTAAACCTTGACTACTATCTGGCCACCCTGGGAGCCTATGCCAAGCTGATACAAGAAAATTTAAGTCTTCATTGGAAAGATTGTTTAAATTAAATCTTGGAGCTATTTTTTTTAAATTCTCTAAATGAAGAATATCTAATATTGTAAAACTTCTTTTTCCACTTCTTATTTGTTCCATAGCTGGCTGATATTCAGCTCGCCAGGCATCGGCAAAATCGTCTGCATTTAGCTCAATGTTATATTTTTTTGCTATCATTTGAACTTCAATTGCAATTCCTGTTCTCCAATCTACAACAGTTCCAAAAACGTCAAATAGAAGAGCTTTAACTTCTAACATTTTGCCACCTATCAATTAATATGTTAATTATTTAATGTTATTATTAGTCATTTTTGAATTATTTGTCATAACAATATTTAAACATAAATCAGACTTCAGCACCAAAGTATTAAATAAATTTCATGAAAAATAAAAATAAATCCTCAACTATTTTTACTCCAGGAGTATTAGCAGTTTTTCTTATGATTTTTTCTGGATTTTTTGCTACCACAATGCATTGTCTTATTCGTTTTGCTACAGAAGATCATCATCCTTTTGAAGTAGCATTCTTCCGAACTATCTTTGTACTAGTTATTTTTTTTCCATTTGTTGCAAAAAAAGGATTGGTTTCACTTAAGTCAAATAATGCCAAACTTCAAACCTATAGGGCTATAGTTGGAAGTATAGCTATGTTATGCATGTTTTATGGATTAAGCATAACAGAGTTATCCAAAGCTACAGCTTTAATGTTTACTGTTCCTATTTTCGCAACAATTTTAGCTATAATTTTTTTAAAAGAAATTGTTGGCATTAGAAGATGGATAGCTATGTTTGTTGGATTTTGTGGCGCAGTAATAGTTTTAAGACCAGATATTCAACTTGGTTTTGGGCCATTATTAATACTACTTGCCTCTTTGATGTGGTCATCCTCAATGTTAATGGCAAAAGTTTTGACTAAAACAGATAGCACTTTAAGTATAACATTCTGGCAAGCAGCTGGACTAATACCTGCCACATTTTTACTTGCTATTCAAGTATGGGAATGGCCAACTTTATATCAGTTATTTTTGTTTTTAATGGTCGCTGTTGCAGGTACTTTAGTTCATTGGTTCCTCAATGAAGCATTAAAAAGAGCGGAAATTTCTGCATTACTGCCATTGGATTATTTAAGACTAATCTGGGCAGTATCTTTTGGATTTATCTTTTTTGATGAACTACCACATCCAGGTCTTTGGTTAGGAGCTGCATTAATTTTAGGTGCATCAACTTATATTGGAATAAGACAAGCAAAGAAAAAGAAAGAAGAATTAAATACTAACACTAATATCAATATTTAATTTATCTTCCTCCAGACACAGGAACTATTGAGCCGGAAATATAACTTGATTTTTCACTCAATAACCATATTACAGTTTGAGCAACTTCTTCTGCACCGCCTACTCTTCCTAGAGGTACTGAAGGCATTAATCTATCTACACGTGAGGCATCCCCAGCTTTTGCATGAATTTCTGTATCTATTAATCCTGGTGCAACTGCATTTACTCTAATTCCATACTTTCCTAGCTCTTTTGCCATACCGTATGTAAGAGAGTGAATAGCTCCTTTTGACATTGCGTAATGAATAAATTCTCCACCTCCACCAATATCTGCTGCAATTGAAGACATGTTTACGATTGCTCCGTTTTTTTGGTTTATCATTGCTCGTGCAGATTCTTGAGCAACATAGAAAGCACCTGAAACATTAGTATCAATAAGTATCTTTAATTCCACAGGATCCAGATCCTGTATTGGTGAAATAGGCCCGGTTATTCCTGCATTATTGAAGACACCATCAATTGTCTTAACTTTTGCAAGGAATTTATTAAACATTTCTTTTACAGCATTACTGTCAGCCACATCACAGTGTAAAATCATTCCGTCACCGCCCGCTAACTTTACTTCATCTAAGCAAGATTGGGCTGCTTCCAAGTTTTTGTTATAATTTATTCCAACAAACATTTTGTTTTTTGCCGCTTCAACAGCTGTTGCTTTTCCAATACCTTGACTTGCGCCGGTGATGAGAATGTTTTTCATTATTTTCCTCTTAACTAACGTAATTATTTAATTAATATTTTTTTGAATTTTTCTCTATAAGTGTCCAATACTTCAGGATTAACTGGCCTTGCTGGATCCTTTCCGTCAAATAAATCTAAAAGCTGCGTTGCAACGTATTCAGACATTTTATCACGACTATCTTTAGTAATACCCGCTGTATGCGGGCTTGCTATTACATTTTCAAGTTCAAGAAGCTTATGTGTTGATGGAGGAGGTTCAAATTCCCATACATCAAGTCCCGCACCTGCTAAATGTCCTTCCTTAAGAATATCATACAAATCATTTTCATTATGAATTGATCCCCTTGACGTCGTAACAAAATAACTACCCTTTTTCATTTTTTTGAATGAAACTTTATTAAGCATGTTACTTGTCTCTTTATTTAATGGTATGTGCACAGAAACCACATCGCTTTCAGCTAACAAAGTATCAAGTGCAACTTTGCTAGCATTTTTTTTATGAAAATTATCATCAGACAAATATGGATCATAAGCTAGAATGTTACAATTAAATGCAATTTTACATATTTCAGCTACCCTACCACCAGTGTTACCAAGGCCAATTATTCCAACCGTTTTATTTAAAAGATCTTTACCCATAAGACTGACCCTGGGTTCATTCCAACCTCTTCTAAGAGCATGGTCACATTCACCAATTCTCTTAAACAAACTTAAGATCATTCCAACAGCATGCTCAGCAACGCCTTCGGCATTTCCACCCGTTTGATTTACTACTAAAACACCTGCATCCGAACATGCATCTACATCAATAGTGTCATAGCCTGCACCAGAAGATGAAATAACAATTAAATTAGGTACCTTTATTAAAAACTCTTTATCAACTTGCAAATATTTTGGTACTTCATCCCTAGCTGCTCCTACCTGATAAGCGTCAGCTTTTTTTAAAATTGATAAACATTTTTCTTCACTGTCAAAACTATTAACCTTTAGAATATTTACTTTAGTCTGAGAGTATAACATATCTAGACCATTTTGTGCCGGTAAAGTATCAAGGTAAGCTATTGTTGGCATTCTATCCTCTATTTAAAAAAATTATACTTTAATGATATGCCTTTTCATAATTGTTGCAAATTAAATGAAACTATTTTTTTAAACTATATTTTAAAAAAAACTTATCTAGAATAATCATATAAAAATAATTTGTAATAAATATTTATGAGGAACATTATGATAAAGAGAGTCCTAATACCGGATATTCTCCAACCTGTAAGTCATTATTGCCATGCTGTTGAAGCTAATGGTATCATCTGGGTTTCAGGATTAGTCGGCATGAACTTTGACGGAACAATTCCAGAAAGTACTAAAGATCAGTTTGATATAGCTATGAGAGACTTAAACACTTGCATAGAAGCTGCTGGAGGTTCATCGAAAGACGTTGTAAAAGTAAGAGTTTTTTTAACTAACATAGATGACAGAGCTATTATAAATCCAAAAAGAATTGAATATTTTGGCGATCATAAGCCTGCATCTACTTTACTTGAAATTTCAGCTTTAGTAGATCCGCGGATGAAAGTTGAAATAGAAGCTGAAGCAGTAATAACAAAATAAATAAAGGATTATAAATGGATTTAATCAAATTAAATGCTGTCGATGCTTTGAATATGATGAAGAGAGGTGAGCTCACTTCTGAAAAATATGTTACAGCTTTTTTGGATCGTATTAAAGTTAGAGAGCCATTAGTAGGTGCTTGGAATTATTTAAATCATGAACAAGCAATCCAACAAGCTAAACTTGCTGACAAAAGGTGGAAAGATAAAAATCCTGGTAAACTTAATGGTCTTCCTATTGGCATTAAAGACATAATTGATACTAGAGACATGCCTACTGAAAATGGATCATCAATATGTAAAAACAGAATGCCGACTGAGGACGCACATCTAGTTAAATTATTAAGAGAAGCTGGGGCAGTCATTATGGGTAAATGTGTAACAACTGAGTTTGCACTATCTGGGCCCGGCAAAACAAAAAATCCAAAAGACTTAGAATGTACACCAGGAGGATCCTCCTCTGGATCAGCGGCAGCAGTTTCTGACAATATGATACCTTTGGCAATTGGCTCTCAGACAGGTGGTTCTGTTTTAAGGCCAGCATCATTTACTGGGATTCTAGGGTTAAAACCTACTTTTGGGACTATTTCAAGACACGGCATGTCCCCAATATCACAACGATTAGACCATCCAGGAATTTATGCAAATTCCACTTGTGATATTGATCTAGTGGCTTCAGTTATTTTATCTTATGATGAAAAAGATTTAGATATGATTAAACAATATAATTATAAACAAAACTATGTAATTAAGACTCCTAAATTTGCATTCGTCAAAGGTCCGGTATGGGATATTGGTGATAAAGACATGCAAGAACAAATAATAAAATTTGTTGAAAACTCACCCTTTGATATTGAAGAACTCAATCTTGGTAATGATTTCAACGAAGCAGCTCATTCCCACGAAGTAATTATGAATGGTTCTATTGCAAAGTCATTATCTCATTATTACGAATCTGAAAAAGAAAAACTTCACCCATTCACCAAATCTAGAATTGAAGCTGGCATTCCAGTCTCAGCAAAACAATATATAGAAGCCATTGAAAATGCGAAAAAAATGCAGCAGACATTAAGGAAGTTCTTCAACAAATTTGATGCAATTATTACTCCAGCAGCAACAGGTCAAGCCCCAAGAGACCTAATGAATACTGGTAATGCAATTTTTAATGGATATTGGACAATGATGGGAGTTCCTGCAATTAGTCTACCGCTTTTAAAAGGTGAAGACAGTCTTCCTATTGGGATACAGATTATATCATCTTGGAATGAAGACTTTAAATTATTAAAAATTGCTGAGTATATTCTTCAAGAAACAAAAAAAGCTTGCTGATTAATAATCAACAAGCTTTTTTTAAACTTTTACTTTTAGAGTAAACCTATCTTTTTCATATAAGCTAGATTAGAATCTAAAGCCTCTTTTGCAAGTGGGCTTTTTGAAGCTGCAGAGTTCCATGCATCTACTGCAATTTTTCTGAACTTCGCTCTTTCACTTACAGGCCAGTCTATAATTGTTAAATCACCAGCAGCTTTATCCTTAGCAACCTGCGCTCTTCCTTCTAAACCAGCATCCCTTAATTTAGCTGTCCAAGTCCAGTATGTCCAGACTGTTAAAGCTGTTTGGTTTTGCTTACTTAACTTATTATAAACTTTTTTGTTAATAATAGTTTGAAGGTTAGCCATTGAGTGAATACCTGGGTAAAGTGGGTATTTAGCAATTTTATGGAAACCACTAGCATGATTGTTTATGTACACAGAAGCATCGGCTGCATCAACAATACCTTTTTCTAGTGAAGTATAAACTTCAGAGAAAGGAAGTGAAGATGGTGAAGCACCTGCTCTTCTGAAAACATCTGCAGCCAAACCTTCAGGTGATCTAATTTTTACACCTTTAAGGTCTGCAACACCGTTAATTGGAACCTTAGAAACAAGAGCTTCTTTTCCATAAGGACCACAACCTAGTACATGAATTTTACCTGGTAAAACTTTATCATAGATTTTTTGTAGCATTTCTTTACCACCACCATGCATACAATATTCTTGATATTGTTTTGGTGTATCGTAACCTGCAATCAAATCTCCCATGATTGCAAAAGCTGGATCTCTTCCTGCAAAATAAGCTATTGCATTAAAGTCACCATCTAAAATTCCATTTGCTACCGCATCAATAGTTTCCCTGTGTGGTACAACAGACTTAGTTGGCAATCCTTCAATCTGAAGTTCTCCGTTAGTTAGATCTGATAATACTGGAGCGTGTTTTGCCATGTAGGTATGCGCCCAGTCACCAGCCTTGGAACTCATTTGAAATTTTAACTTCTTTGCACTTGCAGCACCTGTAAAGGTTAAACCCGCAACTACTAAAGCACTTATTAGATATTTTTTCACTTTTTCTCCTCCTCTTGTGAAAATTAACTGAAGCCGTCAGCTATATAAAACATGATCCATGTTACAAGACCCGCAAAAGCCATTCCAGCAACCCAAGCCCATGGACCATATGTATCAACATGATCACTTCTTACCGGTTTCGCCATCTTTTCCCCCTTGGTTCTTGACATAGTTAAATTTATGTCTCTAATAGATATTATTTATAATTGATAAATCTCAGACAATTGCAAGATAAAAATATAAATTTTTAAAAATAACTTGGGGGAAGTAAATGTCGGAAATGATCCAAAAGAATGAGACTGATCTAGACAATATGGAAAATTTTGAATCAGGTAAAGATAGTTTTGCTTTCTTTGATCATTTTAGTAAATTTTCTGGGCTTGCTGTTGCCCAACTATATCTAGTTTGTGCAGCTGTTACAGGTTTTGAAGTCATTTCTAGATATGTATTTAATGCTCCAACTCAGTGGGTTTTTGAAATTGTAATGGTTCTTGCTGCTACAGCATGGATGTTATCTGCTGCATATGTAACTCTTCACAAGCGACATATAGGTATTACAGTTTTTTATATTATGGCCTCGGATAAAGGAAAGTGGTGGCTTGACTTTATTGCTTATGTGGTTGGTGTCATTGCTCTCTGGTTATTAATTGATGACTCAGTCATTAGGGCGTTAGACTCTGTGATGATGCTTGAAAAAGCTGGTAGTGCATGGAATTCTCCTCAGCCAATGATTTTGAAGTCAATGCTTACTATTGGAGCAATGACTTACTTAACTCAATTAATGATTAATCTGTATCGTCACTTTTCCACAAAGGTTGCAAAACAAATTGTTTTGTTTATTTGCGGATTAATCGTCTTAAGAATTATATGTGTTATAGCTGTTCACTTGATGGGAGAAACAAGTTTTTTTGGTTCTATCAATTCTATATATTCTGCTGTTGGAACTCACATTAATCCCCAAGATTATCTAAATATGCAGGACATGAATATAGGAACTGCAAGCCTACTAATTGTTGCCCTTATGCTCGTTTTAATGATGACTGGTATGCCGTTGGGAGTTGTAACTTTATTTGTCTCAGTCCTAAGCGCACTTTGTTATTTTGGATACGGAGGTTTGTATCTTGTTTCTACTAATGCTTTTGGGTTGCTAGAAAAATACCCTTTAATAGCTGTTCCTCTATTTGTATTAATGGCATCTATTTTAGAAAGAGCTGGAGTAGCTGAAGATTTGTTTGATGCAATGTCAATTTTTGCAGGAAAGCTCCGTGGAGGAGTTGCTATCCAAACAATAGCGGTTGCGGTTGTTTTAGCCGCAATGTCAGGTGTCATGGGTGGTGAAATTGTTATGCTTGGACTTGTCGCCTTACCCCAACTTCTTAGGCTTGGATATGACAGAAAAATGTCCATAGGATTGATCTGTGCTTCTGGAGCACTAGCAACACTTATCCCACCCAGTATCATTATGATTATTTATGGTTTGTCAGCACAAGTGGCAATAGGAGACTTATTTATGGCTGGAGCAGTTCCGGGATTAATGCTTGCAGGTCTATATGCAATATATGTGCTAGTAAGATGTAATTTAAATCCTGCCATGGCACCTACAGCTGAAGAAGTTGCCAAAGCCCGTAAAGGTGATATGAAAATGTCAAAGGATAAATTGTATGCAGTTTTTCTAAGTATATTTTTAATTTTTTGTGTGATGGGGTCAATATATGGAGGTATAGCATCTGTCACTGAAGCTGCAGCCGTAGGTGTTTTGGGCGCTATTTTTGTTGCCTGGTTTAGAAACGCTTATAGCTGGAACCTTTTACAAGTAGCACTAGCGGGTACAATGTCGACGGTAGGTACAATTATTTGGTTGATTTTGGGAGCTGTTGCTTTTGTTGGTATTTATAACTTAATCGGTGGTGCAGATTTTATGAGGTCATTGTTTTCTGGATTAGGACTTCCTGCAATTGGAATAGTTTTTGTTATGATGGGTATTCTGGTCATACTTGGTACATTTATGGAATGGATAGCCATAGCATTTATTACAGTTCCAGTTTTTGCTCCAGTTGTCGTTGGTATGGCTCCTGAATTAGGATTAGAGCCAGAATGGGCTGCAGTTTGGTTTGGGGTGTTGTTCGTAATGAACATTCAAATATATTTCTTATCGCCTCCTTTTGGCCCAGCATGTTTTTGGCTAAAATCTGTTGCACCAGCTGATATAACTCTGCAAGAGATTTTTCTATCAGTGTTACCATTTATTGCTCTTCAAATAACTGGAATGCTTCTGGTCATGTTTATACCAGACATAGCTCTTTGGTTTCCAAAATGGTTGGGGTCGTAGCTTAACTTTGTAAAAAAGGATAAAGTTGCAACCAACCATCAAAGGTCATCTTTGACGATAGGTAAACAAGAAATATTAAACCTAAATACGATAACCATTTAAATTTAGTTAATAATTTAACAATCGCCGTTGCAAATAGAGCCATAATTAATATGGCAAATGCTATGCCAAAAATTAATAATGTTTTGTTATCTCTTGCTATTGCAGTTATTGCAATGACATTATCGAGTGACATAGATACGTCAGCTATTATGATAGTTATAAGTGCAGCTTTTATTCCTTTACCTGAAACATCTTTTTGAAGTTTTTCTTTTTCCTCATTATTCGAGGAAAATTCTTTTATATCTCCATAAAATTTCCAACACACCCAAAAGAGCAACAATCCGCCTAATAGAAGCAGTCCAGGTATACTTATGAGGTAAGATGCAACAAGAGCAAATAAAACTCTTAAAATGGCTGCCGCCATCAGCCCAATAAAAATTACTTTTTTTCGACTTTCTTCTGGAACTGCTGATGCAGCCATTCCAATTATTAAAGCATTATCACCAGACAAAACAATATCTGCAATTATTATTTGAGATACATCTAAGATCCATTCTAACAAAATAACACTCCTAACATATTTTGGTTAATTATCATTCTTTTTAAATTATTTCAATCAAGTGAATTTTCTAAAAGAATTTGCAATTATTATAATTTTGGCATTGATATCAAAATATATATGACTAAAATTATTTTCTGGAAGGAAAGTTAATGACTAACAAATTTGATTATATTGTAGTGGGTGGAGGCTCTGCTGGCTGTGCAGTTGCAAACAGATTGTCAGAAAATGATACTAATAAAGTTTTACTTATTGAAGCGGGAAGATCTTCTCATCCAATCTCAAGGCTTCCAGCTAGTTTTGCTCTCTTAATTGACAATCCACTCGCAAATTGGAGGTATAGATCCGAACCTGAAGAAAATACTGGAAACAGAGAAATCCCAATACCTAGAGGAAAATTACTCGGCGGCTCCAGTTCTATTAATGGTTTAGTTTTTGTAAGAGGAAACAAATTAGATTATGATACATGGGCTCAAATGGGAAATACAGGTTGGTCATACGATGATGTACTTCCTTTCTTTAAGAAAATGGAAAATTATCAAGGTAACACCTCTGAATTACGAGGTGAAGAAGGTCCACTTAAAGTTTCTGAAGTAAGTGACAGAAATCCCATTTATGATGCGATCTTTAAATCTGGAGAAGTCAATAATATTCCTTTCAATAAAGACTATAATGGCGAAGATCAAGAAGGTTTAGGCTATACTCAGACTACAATTTACAAAGGTGAAAGGATGAGTGCAGAAGTTGCTTATCTAAGACCAATAAAGTCAAGAAAAAATCTTACAATTATAACCAACTCGTTGGTAACAAAATTACTCTTTGAGAAAAAAAAATGTATTGGGGTTGAGGTAAAAAATAAAAATAAATTATCAACATTTATGACGTCAAAAGAAGTTATTCTATCAGGTGGAGCAATTAATTCTCCTCAGATTTTGGAATTGTCTGGTATTGGAAATAGCTCGATACTTAAAAAAAATGGAATTGAGCCAATTCATCATTTAGTTGGGGTTGGAGAAAATCTACGTGATCATATTGCTCCGCGTATAATTTACAGGGTTAATAAAGAAGGTATTTCCTATAACGATAAGGCTGGTGGTATTAACCTAGTTAAGCAAGTTTTTAAATATATGTTTAAAAAAGAAGGTTTTTTAGCACTTCCGTCTGCACCAGTTGTTGGATTTTTTAAAACGAGAAAAGAGCTAGCTTCACCCGATATTCAGGTACACTTTATACCATATAGAGTAGTTTTAAAAGATGGTAAAAGATCATTAGGAAAGGAACCAGGCATAACTTGCACGGTCAATCAAAACAGACCCGAAAGTAAAGGGAGTATCCACATTAAGTCTAACGATCCAAACGAATTCCCAAGTATAAAGTTTAACTTCATGTCTAATCAACTAGATAAGGACACTCTCGTTGATGGAGTAAAGTTAATAAGAAAACTAATGCAATCGGCTCCAATGAAAGAATTTTGTGATTTAGAAATTCAGCCTGGGTTGGATTATTCAAGCGATAAAGATATTTTGAATTTCATTAGAGACAAAGCCGAAACAGTCTATCATCCAGTTGGAACCTGTAAAATGGGTTTTGATGAAAATGCAGTTGTTGATAAAAATCTAAAAGTCCATGGAATACAAGGTCTCCGGATAGCAGATGCATCTATAATGCCTACTCTGATTTCAGGGAACACAAATGCTGCTTGCATGATGATAGGTGAAAGATGTGCAGATTTTATTCTTAACAACTAAAATTTATATAAATGATAAACTCAAAAAGTATTGAAAATTTTTGGACGAGAGGTGATATTTTTTCACGAGTACACCACGCAATGTCGGAAGCAGGTTTAATCAATAAAGAATTAAATATTGAAGATTTATTTCCTATTGATCAATATCACGCAAGGGGGATTGCTGCCACTGTTGACCTTGGTAAAAGAATGCCAATATCAAAAAATCAAAAAATTATAGATATTGGTTGTGGTCTTGGTGGACCAGCAAGATATTACGCTAAAGAATTTAAATGCTTCATCACTGGAATAGACATAACACCAAGCTTCATTGAAATAGGTAATGAATTCAATAAACTTACATCTATGTCCGATAATATTCAGCTTTTAGTTGGAAATGGAGAAATATTAGATTTTAAGAATGAAA
>OCZA010000262.1_pt1 | contig 18715 bp, 26 predicted proteins | sample 1539021 | NCBI WGS metagenome assembly OCZA01 (sample SAMEA2619376, study PRJEB22493) | marine metagenome | biome: marine biome (ENVO:00000447); feature: surface water layer (ENVO:00002042); material: "saline water (ENVO:00002010), including plankton (ENVO:xxxxxxxx)" | depth 5 m | reverse complement strand
CAAAAGAAGATGAAAAAATGGCTTACGAAAAATTACATTCGACAACAATAATGGCAGCAAAAACTGCACTATTGTCTAACGTGAAGAAATTAATTATCACACATTTAAGCCCAAGATATACTCAAAGAAGTCCAATCAAGCCAAGCGATTTGCTAAAAGAAGCTCAAAAAATATTCCCTAATACTTATCTTGCAAAAGATTTTTTGACTGCAGAAATTAAATAAACTGCAACAGTTCGTGAGCAGTAGGGTTGTAAATGGCCAACCCATGAAATAATAGTCATATGGTTTTTTTTAATTTGATGTCGATCGAAATGGTTTCTATTTTTTCATCACTAAACAAGTCTTTCAAAAGACTTCTTATTTTTCTTCCATTGATTATTGGTTTACTTCTTAATCCAATCTCTGCAAATGCACTTTATCCAAGTGATCCTTCATCAGTAGATGGATTGAAAGAAGATCTTCATGGTGCAGATCTTCAAAATAATGAATATGTAAAATATGATTTATCTAATCAAGATTTAGGTGAAGCCAACCTACAAGGTGCCTATATGAGCGTAACAACTGCCAAGAACTCTAGTTTCAAAGGTGCCAATATGAAAGATCTTATTGCCTATGCAACTCGTTTTGATAATGCTGATTTTTCAGATGCAAATCTGACAAATGGCGAGCTAATGAAAAGTGTTTTCGACGGGGCAACTATAGATGGAGCAGACTTTACTGATGCAAATCTTGATTTAAAAACAAGAAAATCATTATGTGAGAGGGCAACTGGAACAAATTCACAAACAGGTGTTGATACTTTCGATAGTCTTGAATGCTCAGGTTTAAAAGGTTATATGCCTCCAAAACCAAAAGCTTAAAAAAAATACTTTAAATACTTTCTGGCAACACATTACCAGGTTCTTTTGAGCCTGGTTTTTTGCTATACCACCATTCTTGAATTTCTGAAGAAAACTTCTTTGAGAAGAGAGTGATGACCGTTTCTACAGGTTTTGATCCTGGCTCTAAAATTTGAACTGAATACGATGGACATTTCCTTGAGGCCATATCTGCGACAAATCTAGCTCCTATTCTTCTCCAACTTGGCTCTTTACTGCGCCAGGCCAGCCTAGAACAAGGCCAAGGCAACTCTTCTCTGTCATATAGCCTGCAACATGGTCCAATCACTTTATAACTGAATTGACCACCGTAACTTGATTGAATTGCATCGGTTTTAAAAAATTCAAATTTATTCATTTATCGCAAAAAAAAAAGCCACCTCATATGAGAATGGCAGAAAAATTTTAATAAAACAACTAACTAAAGTTATTTTTTATAATTAATAGAGCTCTTCTTCAGCATGAGTAGTAATTGTTACATCTGAAGATGGATATGCAACACAGGTAAGGACAAAACCAGCTTCTAATTGATCATCATCTAAAAAACTTTGATCAGATTGATCCACAGTTCCCGATGTGATTTTACCCGCACAAGTAGAACAAGCTCCTGCTCTGCAAGAATACGGCAGATCAACGCCTTGTTCTTCAGCAGCATCTAGAATGTACTGATCGTCAGGTACTTCAATCGTAGAATTGAGACCTTCACTTTCACTGATAAGTGTAACTTTGTAAGAAGCCATTTAAAATTAAAAATTGATGGTAAAAATTTACCGTTAATACTTTTTTAACATTGTTTGTAAGCATTTGTGTGTAAAGGGTGTAAAAAATGAAACAAAGCAATGAGAAAAGGGGGTTACATTAGAAAAACTTATGTATTTATAAGATTAGGGGATTTTTTGTGCTGTAATGCACACCCAATCTTTTTTAGAAGATACATCATTTATTCGTAAATTACTAGCATTTAATAATTTAATAATTTCATCTTTTTGTGAATTCAAGATCCCACTTAAAATTACTTCTCCATCAATTTTAAGGCAATTACGAATGTCAGGGATTATGCCTTTTATAACTTCTGCAAGAATATTACACAAAATAAAATCAAAATTTTTCAAAGTATATTTTGAAACCAATGAATCAAATGGTCCAAGATAAGTCTTTAGATCATTTAGTGTGCCGAAATTTAGCCGAAAATTAGATTCCGTTGAATTTATAGCCAGATAATCATTATCTAAAGCATAAATTTCGTTTGCACCAAAACATTTAGCAGCAATACTAAGAATACCGCTACCTGAACCTATATCTAATATTTTCTTACTAGATAATGAAATCTTTTCCAATTCTTCTAAGCAAAGAGATGTCGTGGGATGACTTCCTGTACCAAAAGCTGCTCCAGGATCTATTTTAATAACTTTCTTATTTTTATATTCCTCTGGCAATTCAAGCCAACAAGGCAATACAAGTAAGTTATCCCCTACAAGTTCTGGTCCCCAATATTTCTTCCAGCTTGATATCCAATCTTCCTGTTCAATAAGATTCCACTCAAAACAATTGGTTTGATAATTATTTTTATCTAAAACCTCTTTAATATTTCTTACAAGTTTAATTCTTAAGCTTTCTGACCAATTTAAATTTGGAAGCCAAATTATTACTTTTTTATTATTTTTATTATTTAATAAAATTTCAAATGCGTAACTAGATATACCTAAGTCATTTAATTTCCAAATAATAATTTCTTCTAAATTAGTTTCTATTTCAAAGGTAAGTTCAAACCAATTTTTTATTTCCATTAACTACTCAAATTATTTATAAAGTTACTGGATCAGAACTAGTGATGCCCTCAACTTCAAGAATTGACTCAAGCAAATTTGTAGGAATAGGATCATCTATACTTAAAACCATAACAGCCTCTCCTCTGACAATTTTCCTACCAACTTGCATTGAGGCAATATTGACATTGTGGTCCCCTAGAAGGGAACCTAACTTTCCAATAATGCCTGGCATATCTCTATGCCTAGTTATAAGCATAAATCTACTTGGAGAGACATTCACTGGATATTGATCAATGCTAATTATTCTCAATTCGCCATCAGCAAAAATGCTTCCTGCAACACTATGCTCACCATTATCTCCAAATGTAGTTAATTGAAGTGAACCGCTAGCAAATTCCGGTCTAGCCTCATCTTTACTTTCAATTACTGAAATACCTCTAGACTCTGCTTCAAGAGAAGCGTTAACATAATTTATTCGATCACCTAGAGCTTTACTTAATAGACCTTTTAAACTGGCTATGATTAAAGGCTGTGAAGGGTGCTGCACAAATTCACCTTGAAGCCTTACCTCTAACTTTTGAATTTGTCCTCCAGAAAGTTGGCTTATTAAAAGGCCCATTGTTTCAGCTAATTGTAAATGAGGTTTAAGGCTATCCATAATATCAGGACTTAAACCCGGAATATTTACTGCTGTTCGTGCAGAAAGTCCCAAAAGAACATCTCTTATTTGTTCAGCAACATCTACAGCAACATTCTCTTGAGCCTCCCTAGTTGATGCTCCTAAATGAGGTGTAAGGATTAAATTTTTATCAACTTTAAGTAGTGGTGAATTGGAGTCTAATGGCTCTTTAGCAAACACATCAATAGCTGCTCCTCCTATCAATGAATTATTAAGTGCCTCAGCTAAAGCTTCTTCATCAATTATTCCACCACGCGCACAGTTTATTAATTTTGCATTTTTTTTCATACTTTTAAGCACCTTCATATCTACTAAGTTTTCTGTTTCTGAAGTCCTCGGCAAATGTAAAGTTACGTAATCAGATTCAGCAAACAATGTTTTTAATTCAGATAATTTAACCTGCAATTGTTGTGCTCTTTCTGAGGAAACAAATGGATCATATCCATAAACATCCATTCCAAGAGCATTAGCAACTTTTGCGACATGAGTTCCTATTTTTCCTAAACCTACAACACCTAGCTTTTTCTTAAACAACTCATTACCAACAAATTTTTTTCTTTCCCATTTACCCAAAAAAGTACTACTGTTAGCAATTGGTATATTTCTTGATAATGCCAACATCATTGCAATTGTATGCTCGGCAGCAGCTATGGTATTACCTCCCGGAGAATTAACAACAAGAACCCCTTTTTGAGTAGCCGCCTTAACATCCACATTATCTACCCCAACCCCAGCTCTACCAATTATTCTTAGTTTCTTAGAAGAATTAATAATATCTCCTGTAACTTGAGTGCCAGAGCGTATCATAAGAGCATCATAATCATGGATAATAGATGCCAATTCAGAGTTCGAGATTCCTATCTTCTGATCAACTTGAGCGACTTGGGAAAGAATATCAATTCCCGTTTGATCAATTGGGTCTGTAATTAAAACTTTTGTCATTTAAAGAGTTGTTCTTTAATTTTTTTACTTTAACTTAATCTATAGTAGAGATATCTTATTTTATTAATTTGAATCAACAAACCAACATTTGAGGCATGAAAATTGACTAAAAGTATAGTGATATTTAATGAGCTAGAAAAATGTCTCGATCTATTAAATGTTTTTAAGGATAAGTCAGTATTTCTAACAGAATGTTTATTAATTTTGCCATCTAAAGAAAAAACAACTCCTGAACAACAACAATTATTGAATTTATCCACAAATAGCTTCTTTAAATCTGAAGAAATTGAAAACATAAGAATCCTAAATCCAAAACTTGATAGAAAGATAAGACAGGAAAATATGCGCAACTGGCTTATGCCATTTGGTTTTATAGCAGGCATAGCATTTTCTAATATGACAAACTTATCCACTTTTAGCTTCCTTGGATTAAACAATATAGGCGAATCTTTCATGGGGGGTCTTTTGGGTATGGGCTCAGGATATTTAGGTAGCATTGTATCTTCAGCAAGTATTAATGTTAATAGAAATAAAGAGTTGAGATCTATTATTGATTTCAATAAAGAAGGGAAATGGCTTGTTCTTCTTGAAAATCAAATAGGAACTGAGTTACCTTGGGCTTTAATAAAACAATCAGACCCTAGAGACATAATTTTTATAGAAGGCTAAATGATTGACTTGAAGGAATTATTAATAAATTCAAATTACAAAAAAGAAATTGAGGAATTAATAAATATTTCTAATTTATCTTTAAAACATTGGCAAACATATTGGACCGGGTTTAATTCAACATTTGTGTGTGAAGAAATTTTGAAAGAATTTGAAAATTTAAATGATTTTAAATTTTTTGTTTTTGGAGGATATAATTCAGCCCAAAGATCCAAGATTGCATGTTTTAGAGAAGATAATATCCCAGAGAAAAATGAACTAATTAAAGATTTCCCTGCGAAAGGTATTCAAATGAATGGTAATTTTTTATTTGACAACGCAACTCAGGACGATTTTAGATCCTTATTAGTGGATAATGGATTGAGGGAAGAAAGAATTGGTGATATTTGGACCACAGGAGATAGAGGAGCTCAAGGAATAATCGACGATTCAAAAATTGAATTCTTAAATGAAAAGATTTTCTCCCTAAGAGATGTAAAAGTAAAAATAAAAATAGTTGGTTTAGATGAATTACAAATACCTGTTGGGAGATCAAAAAAAATAATTAATACGGTAGAGGCTTCAACAAGGATAGATGCAATAGCTTCTGCAGGTTTCCGAATCTCTAGGAACAAAATTTTGGAAAGGATAGAAACTGGAATGCTTAAATTAAATGGTAAGACAGTAAAGAAAGGTACTATTAGTTTAAAAGTTGGCGACAAACTTCAACTTGATAACAAAGGGTTTATTGAAATTCTAGATTTAGAAATAACCAAAAGAGAAAGATGGAAAATTAAGTTACTTAGAAAATGAATCCTTGAGCTGCTATTTTCATATAGGGAGGTTAAATATTTAACTTTTTCAAAAGGGCGATTAGCTCAGCGGTAGAGCATTACCTCGACAAGGTAGTGGTCACTGGTTCGAATCCAGTATCGCCCATTAGATTATTGATGAATGCAAGAAGATCCACAAATAATACTTTCGTTTTTTAGATTGATTAGAAAATGAAACTTAACCAAATAATCAACCTGCATAAAGGCTTAACTCTGTTTGTTGTGGCAGGGTTAATGATGTTTTATAAAAATTATTCAATTGCTGCATGGGTTTATTTATCTTTGCATGGAACTTATGGAATACTTTGGTTGTTAAAAGAAAAAATATTTCCAGATCCATATTTTAAAGAAAAAATAAATTTCATAACTTCAATTACTGGGTTTATTTTCCTTGGTAGTTACTGGATAGCTCCATTTATTCTCATTTCCTCCCAAAAATCAGTTTCATATCCCATAATTGCAGCTTCTATTTCAATAAATATAATTGGTGTTTTTCTCCATTTTGCAAGTGATGCTCAAAAATATTTCACTCTTAAAATCAAAAAAGAACTTATTAAAGATGGATTTTTCAAAAATATAAGAAATACAAATTACCTTGGTGAAATACTAATTTATTTATCATTTGCCATCCTTTCTGTGAGTTTTATACCTTTTGCTATTCTTGCTTTATTTTTCTTTGGAGTCTTTCTACCAAGAATGCTAAAAAAGGACAAATCACTTACAAAATATGCTTCATTTGCGGAATATAAGCGAATAAGTGGTTTACTTTTACCCAAATTTAATGAAGGAAATTAAAATTCCAATATGGAGGCAGGAGTTAAAGGCTGCAAGAAAAAAAGAAGGTAAATTACCCTCAAGTAGGTGGTTTCAGCTTTGTACTATTAACGGGAATAACGAACCTAGATTACGTACGGTAGTTTTTAGAGGATGGCAAACTGAAAGTTCAATCCTTATTTTTACTGATAGCCGCAGCGAAAAAGTTGCTCAATTAAAATTAAACTCCAACGCAGAGGTTTTATGGCTTTTTTTTAAAAGCAAATCACAATTCAGATTTAAAGGAAAAATGAAGGAGTTAAAGGAAAACATGAAATATTGGGATTCTTTATCAGATAGATCCAAATCAACTTGGTTTTGGCAACATCCAGGAAAACAGATTAATAAAAATATTTGCACTTCTCAAATAATTTCTAGTGATTTAAATAAACCAGAAAGTTTTGTTGTATTAGAATTTGAAATATATTCTGTAGATCTCCTTAAATTAGTAACGCCTATCCACAAGAGGTATGTTTGGCATAAGGAAAATAATTGGGAAAGAATGGAAATAAATCCATAAAATATTTCTAAATTGTTTACTTAGGTTGAAAAAATTAAATAGATCGGTCAGTTTTAGAAAAGAAATATTAAACATATGAATTTCTCTGAAATTCCTGAAAATCCTCTAATTTTTTTATCTTGGGTAACGGCTTTGGGACTTTTCTTAAGTTTATCTGAAGCGACTTTAAAAATTAGATTTGAAAAAATAAATTCCTTACAAAAAAAACAGGAATTTATTGATAGTCTTTATCCAAAAATTTAATTTGAAGTATCTGAGAGTAAGTTTGCTTGTAGGAATTGGAAAATACCACCTTTGTTGGTTGAATCTTCTGGACTGATTGATTTACCAGTATTAGCTTTATTTTTCACTGTTTCTTGAATATTTTCATCATCAGATTCAGATCTCAATACTCTTATAATTACTTCATCAATTGAGAAATCTCCAGGACCTGTTAGTGCTATTGAGGTAGCTGAAGCGAAATAAAGTAGTAAAAGTTCTAACAAGAAAATATTAAAACCCGATGTTACTAGAGCATGATAGATAGCAACAGATATAGTACCAACTATTGCTAACGCACCGAATCTTGTAGCTAAACCAAGTATTAATAACCAGCTTCCACCAATTTCTGAAAATGCAGCTACATATGATAAAAATATTGGGAAAGGTAAGTGTAGAGGTCTGACAAAAGCATCAGCAAAATTCTCTATGTTAGCTAGCTTTTCAAATCCATGATGAATTAAAACTGTACCAGTAATTACTCTTAGGATTAATAAAGCTGTATCTTTGCTGAATGATTTTGTAAGAATTGTTGAAAGCACTATGAGATGTATTTCTTAAGTAAAAATAACTAGCCACATTATTCATCGTGGATTAAACCATAAAACTGATCTTTAATTAAGTATTTATACTTAGTGTTATGCGTATTTCAAAATTTTTTGCTTTTTAAAAAGCTATTACCTTTCAAAAATTTCCATTACTAATTTTGAAAAACATATTGATTAATTTTGGGTATATTTTCTTTGAATTTAAAGAACCCTTTTTTGGCAAACTTCCATGCAAATAAGTCTTGATCTCTTACTAAATTAAAAATTACCTTATTATTTAACTTCTTAAAACTATTTATAAAATCGTTATTTTCACCAACACCAGGATAAACCATATCTAGCTGATCAATATCGACCAATGTCTCTTTTAATTTTAAAGGATCAATCTGAGTAACATTATCAAATTGCTTTATGAATTCAAGAACTATTTGTTGTTTGAAACTCAGAACTGCTTCAGATAATTTTATTTTTCTTTGAGCATTGCCCAGTAGGATAATAAAAACGCTCTTATAATTTCGTAAGATATTTTCAAGAGTTGAAACATGTAAATCGTTTTCAAATAATATAAGGGTTTTTGACTTTGGTTCCATATTGCTTTTATAAATCTCATCATCAAGTGGGATTTGAATTTTTTCTTCAAGAAAGATTTGCCTATTATTAATCTTTTCAACATTGAACCTATTGTTTGAAAATTTTCTGAGATTTTCAGGGGAAAACCGATATTGCTTTCCTTTTGTTTGTAATCCTGCAACCCATCTCCAACTCAAAAGATTCGAGGCAGCATCTCCATCATAAAGATGTTTAAAGAAAAAACTTGCGCCTAATTGCCAGGGCAGACCTAAATTAAAAATCCAAGTACTAGCAAACCACATACGAGTATGATTGTGTAAGTAGTTATAAGTTTTTAACTCATTAACCCATGAATTGAAAAAACCTAATTCTGAGTTTCCATTTATTGCTTTTTCATAGGTTTCAAAATCATATTCATAATTTTTTTCTGAAATAAAATTACACCACACCTTTGGTCTATTTTCCATCCAACCTTGCCAATAAATTCTCCAATAAATCTCTTCAACAAATTTATTAATCTTTTGAGAATGATATTTCTTTTTAACCTCTTCAAGCAATTCGTATTCAAATAAAACCCTATGAGAAATATAAGGTGATAATTTTGAAACGGAGCTTTTATTCGTTGGGCCATAATCAAAATTACGAAGTTTTTCGTAGTTTGTGATTTTATTCTCTAAAAAATCGTCCCACTTTTCCTGAGCATCTAAAAGTAATGGCATTTTTGAGTATGCTAAAAAATTTTTTTCTAAATTGTATGGGCTTGACTAAATAAAGGTTTTTAATTTCTTATTTAATCATTAAAAACCTTGAAACAATTTTCTGAAAAAATGTTTTATTGAAGTATTTAATTTAAACCTTCAATAAGTACATTTTATACTTTTCAAGTGAACTCCTCATAGGAAAATATATATGGACAAGCCAATTTTTTTACTCCTAAAGTCAAATTTGAATCTATAAATCCTTGACTTAAGTAAAAAATCTCCTCAAAAATATTTTCAAAATTATCCAAGAAATATTATGGGTTCATTATTAGAAAAAAATGTTAAATATCTTGATGAACAATATCGAATAGGAAATGCTCTTATATCTGATAAAGCATTTGATCAACTTGAAAGAAACTTACTTCGTACAGATCCAAAATGTGATTATTTTAATCAAAGAAGTAATTTATTATTACCCTCATTACCTAAAGATAATCATAAAGAGTTTTTAAATAGCTTATTAAAAAATACAAGATTGAGCATTCAACCAAAAATTGATGGTTGCGCTATTGCAATTAAATATATAAATGGCAAGTTTAATAAAGCCATTACAAGAAAAGGATTTGATGTCTCAAGCAAAATTGAAAAGATTAAAGATGTCCCCAATAGCCTTCCTATCCAACGAGATTTTCAAGTTAGAGGTGAGCTTTATGCCCCAAACGAAACTCCCTATTTTTCCCAAAAAATTACAAGCGAATTCCTCAACAATAAAAAAAGGATTACAGAAAATTTCAGCTTTTGCTGTTTCCAAATACTTAATGGAAGACTTAACCAGTATGAAACCCTTAACTATCTTAAAAAATGTGGCTTTATCACCCCTCACAGTTACTTCACAAATTTCACAAGCCAAGTCGAGTTATTTAGAAAAAGATGGTTAGATGGAAAAATATTTTCTAAATACCCAACTGATGGAATTGTCATCAAAATAAATAGCAGAAAATTGCAGTTACTTAGAGAAACAAATTTTTCAAAATACAATGAATGGCAATATGCAATTAAAAATTAATCAATAAAAACTAATTAATTATAAAAAGAGTAATTATTTAAGTACTCACGATCCTTAGCATAAGTATTTACGATAAAAAATATTCAGCAAACTTAATTTTTTAATCAAGTTTCAATATTTTTAAGAAGAATTAGAAAATGACTGCCACTATCTCTAAGAATAAAAGGTCTAATTGGACCATATCAGATATTCCCAATTTAGATGGGAAAACAGCTTTTATAACTGGCGCAAACAGTGGTCTTGGTTATTACACCGCTAAAGCTCTAGCAGAAAAAAATGCACATGTTTTGCTTGCTTGCAGAAGTTTAGAAAAGGCTAATGCGGCTATAGACAAATTAAAGTCGCTAAATCCTGCAGGTAAATTTACTCCTATAGAACTAGATCTTTCAGATTTAAATAATGTAAGTGAAATTGGATTAAAAATATCAAGTGAGTTTGAGAATTTAGATTTACTCATTAACAATGCAGGTATAATGCACCCACCAAAAACATTAAGTAAACAAGGTTTTGAAATACAATTTGCGGTCAATCATTTAGCACATATGCTTTTAACACTAAAATTCCTTCCTTTAATCGAAAAGAAAGAAAACTCTAGAATAGTAACAGTAACTTCAGGGGCTCAGTTCTTTGGAAAAGTTGGATGGAATAATCTTAAAGCAGAAAATTACTATAACAAGTGGGAATCATACGCTAACAGTAAATTAGCTAACGTAATGTTTGCTTTAGAGTTAAATGAAAAACTAGAGAAAAAAAATATTTTATCCTTGGCGGCTCATCCAGGTATTGCAAAAACAAATCTTTTTTCTGCACAGAAACCAACACCAAGTCCAATTGAAACTTTCTCCTTAGAGCTATTTAGTCCAATTTTTCAATCGGCAGAGATGGGCGCTTTACCTCAATTACTTGCTGCTACTTCTCCTGAGGCAAAGGGAGGAGAGCATTACGGGCCTAAATTCAATTTTAGAGGTCATCCAAAATTATCTCCAACTTCACCATTTGCTCTAAATAAGAAAGAAAGAAAAAATTTATGGGAAAAGAGTATGGAAATACTTAATAGTTTTTTATGAGTTTTTTAGTTTTATTAACTTCAAAAAATATTTCAGAATATGCAATTCACTTTCTGAAAGTTTCATAAATTCATTTAAAGCCTGATAATTATCTTCATCAAATTCATTGGCTATTTCCAAAAATTCTTTATGATTTTCATTTACAAATCTCTCTGCAATTTGTGATGGAGATAACCCCTTATCAATCAAATTACCCGGAGCATTTTTCTCCCAATTTTTATAGAACCAAGAGAACCATAATTCAGTAATATTTTCTTTCATTTAATTAATCTGGGTATTTAATTTTAGATCTAGGAAATAAAAATAAACCAGAAATTATTGCAAATATTGTTAATAAACCTACAACAGGTGTAAAAAGAGGTTGTAGATTTATAAAGAAAAAATTTCCTGTATGAATTTTCATAAGCCAAAAGAAATCCAATCCAAAATATTGAAATAAAGAATATAAGCTTCCACTAAGAACGGTTACCAATAATGGAATTACTGCTATAAGAGTAATACTTCTGTGAAGTTTTCTTGTTTTAGTTTTAAACATTATTTGTTTTTTCTAAGGTATTTGTGAAGATCTTTTTCACTTTCACAAGCCATCCACATTTCTTTTATTTTAAATGTTCCAGAGCAACCAAGGTCTTTAGCTTTTTCTTTGGCTTCACTTTCAGTTGAATAAGAACCTCTAAGATGAGCTTTCAATTCAATATCTATTAAATTAAATCCAAAAATAATTAAAAAGACGTTTATTAATTTTAATTTAGAAATTAGATTAGTTTTTAAAGAATTTTTCATAATTAAATAGACCATTTAATTTCTAGTCTTCAATTTAATTATAAATTTAATGCCTATTAAAAATAATTCAAAAAAGGAAGAAAAAATAAATTTTGTTATTGGGTTAGGAAGATCTGGTTTTTGGGCAGCAAAGTATTTAAGAAGTATTGGAAAGAGAGTTATTGTCTGGGAAAGTAAAGAAAATAAAGAACTTTTAGAAACAAAGGAGATACTAGAAAAACTCGATATATCTGTTTGTTTAAATAAACAATTTTTATTTGATGAGTTTTCTACATGTCTTAAACAAATTGAGTCTATTGTTGTAAGTCCAGCTATACCCTTTGACCATAAAACAATAATCAAACTTAAAGAACGAGGAATCGTTGTAATAGGAGAAATAAATATCGCATGGGAAAGTTTAAAGAATATAAATTGGATTGGGATTACGGGTACTAACGGGAAAACTACAGTTACTCACTTATTAAGTCATATACTAAGAGAAAATAATTTATTAGCCCCATTTGCAGGCAATATTGGGACTCCATTATGCGAAATTGCTTACTCAACAAAAAGCAAAAATATTGATTGGATAGTCGCTGAATTAAGCAGTTTTCAAATAGAAATAGCGACAAATTGCATTAAACCTAAAATTGGAATTTGGACAACATTTACTCCCGACCATCTTGACCGTCACAAAACACTTGATAATTATTTCAAGATAAAAAATAGCTTACTAAAACAATCAGAATTTAGAATTTATAATTACGACGATAAATATTTAAAAGAAAATTTCAAATCACTTTTAAATGGAATATGGATAACTACTAATCCTAACGAATCTGATTCAGATCACTGTGATTATTGGATAAATAATGAAAACTTTATTGTAGAGAGAAGGGAAAAATTATTGAGTTTAAAGAATTTCAAATTGAAAGGTAATCATAACACTCAAAATCTATTACTAGCTGTAGCAGCTGCAAGGAAAATTGGATTATCCCCTGAGAGAATAAAGAATGCTTTACTTAGCTATGAACAACTTCCCCATAGAATGGAGACAATATTCCAACATGATGAACTCGAAATAATTAATGATAGCAAGGCTACCAATTTTGACTCTTCCGTAGCAGGTATAAATGCAATTAAAGGTTCTCCCATAATAATTTCTGGGGGTAGGTTAAAAAATGGCGATTCTATTGAGTGGGTAAAGATTATTAATAAAAAAGCAAAAGCTGTATTTCTTTTTGGCGAAAGCTCGCAAACCTTAAAAAAATTGATCCTTGAGGGAGGATTTAAGAATGATATTTTAACTTTTAATGATCTTTCAGAAGTAATCAACTACGCCTATTCTTATATAAAAAATAATCAAGCTGAAACTTTATTATTTTCTCCTTCATGTTCGAGTTTTGATCAATTTAGAGACTATGAACAAAGAGGAGATATTTTTAAAAAATTAATCCATGAAAAATTCAATATAAAGTTTTTCGCGCATTAAAAATTTAGTTGGACTAATTCCAGGTCGGTCATTACAACCAATCCACTACTAGCAAATTTCCTCTTATTTAGTTAAATTTTAAATAATAATTCGAAAGAAACATGAGTGAATCTAACAATTTACCTCAAGCAATAAGCCATAAAAAATTAACTTATTTGATGCTAAATGCACAAAAAGACCTTAATGCCTCTGATGATAAAAGAAATACTGAAAGCTTAGAAAAACAAGAATTTGATGAATTAATAAATAATTGGGAGATCGTAACTAAAGATGTTATTAAGACAATTTCTAAGCGAAATAAAAACTTATTAAAAAATAAATCTTCTAATTCCTTAATTGCGTTGGGTGCTATGGAAGTTCATCTAAATATGGCATTACAAGCACTAAACGCATTCAAAAAAGACTCTTTAGACTAAATATTATAGTTTTGGCATAGAGAATAAAAGCATATCGACGTAAGTATCTGATTGAATATCTATATCGCTGAAATCAGAAATCTCAAATCCCAAACCGTCACCAGAAGAAAGCTTTTTACTTGATTTATTATTTTTATCTCTTACTAACAAATCACCCTCTATTATTTGAATCCAATTAAATTTTTCTATTTCTGAAGGTAAATATTTTTTGTTTAAAAGGTTATATTTACATCGCCATATAGTTATATCTTGATTTATAAAAAGCGGACATTTGTTTTTTTTTAAAGAATCAATAATCAGATTATTCCCAGAAGTATTCTTAATCGAAATTTGATTATATGAAGGCGTGAGATCTTGAATATCCGGATATATCCATATCTGAAATAATTTGCAGTCTGTATTTTTTTCATTTTTTTCACTATGAGTAATACCTGTTCCTGCAGACATAACCTGCACTTCATCTTCATGAATTATTCCTAAATTATTTAATGAATCTCTATGTGTAATCTCTCCTTTTATAACTATTGTGACTATCTCCATATTCGAATGAGAGTGAGTATTAAATCCTGAATTAGGAGAAATTATATCTTCATTAATTACTCTAATTTTTCCAAAATTATCCCAGATTGGATCCCTGTGTTCTGCAAAAGAAAATGAGTGTTTTGAATCAAGCCATTCTCTATTTGATTTAAATCTTTCATTAGATTTTCTGAACTTGAGAATATTTAAAGCCATCTAATTATTTATGAAAAATTTATTAAACTTTTATTTATCTTTCGGAAGGAGTCCAATTATGGGAGTTGAGAGAAATGAAAATTAGAAAAATTATTTTTAGAAAGTTATTTTACTTTGTGCCTTGGTTGCTTTACTAATAATTTTTTTTGCCTCATCTCTTGTTAAACAGTTTTCTGCTTTAACATTTAAATTCTTTAGCTTTTGTAATTGTTTAGAGATTTTCATCTCATATTTTATATTTTCCTAAAAGTTAACATATTTTTAAAAGAATAGCATTAGCTCTTATTACATCACGAGAAATTTAATGAAGATTCTGATTGAAGTACTGAATTATTAGAGCAATATAACGGGTGTATAGGATTTTGTTTTTTTGTTTTTTTTATAAAAAGCGGACCTAAAGGATTCACAAAATTATCTTTTTTTATTGAATAAAAATTCATTATTTTTTTAGAAATTTTGTAATTCCTATTTAGAAAGATCCCTTTGTTGCCCCAGCCCAACCACAAATGACAATTTTTATTTTCAGACCAGTATTTTAAACTTTTATTTATAAACTTATTGTTTAAATAGCCAACAGGTTTCTTATGAGTGAATAATTTATCAGGAGTTTTGGAAATTAAAGCGAATAGATTTATTATTTTAATATTTCCATAATTATAGTTTTTGCAGATTTTGATTATTTTCCTCGTTGTATTATCAATATAATTTAAATCTGAAAGGGATGGATTTAAACCTATGAAAATTATCTCTTTTTTTGATTTATTTATTTTAAAACTTAAACTCCATCTATATTCTTTATTTGTACTTATTAAACAACTTCTTTCCATAAAGATTTTTTCAACCTAGACCCACGCCTCTCGCCATTAAAGTCGCGAAAAGAGGGATAGTTGCAAAACCTACTAATTCAGTTGTAATAATAAATCTAAATCTTTTTACAAGTTTTTCTGAGATCTCAGGTAATTTATTTTTACTCAATGGTATCGCCCACAAAATATAAGTTGTTGTTGGGTATAAAGATAATAATCCAACCAAAATATATAGAGAGACTTTAATCCAAAAAATTGGATTTTCTGTATAAAAATCACCTCCTTGTCCAAAATATTTAACCCGTAAAATTCCAGTAACCAATATTGCAACCCCAGCTAAGCCATAAATAACATCTGCAACAACCATTGAAATAGTTTGGTTTCTATTAAGATCAACTTTTAAAGTCAGCCTTTCAAATAAAAGAGATCCAAAACAAAGTATGATTCCCAGGTAATGGATATAAGCAACTAATGCACTTTTAGCTATTTCACCCGTAAATAAAGTTCCTAGTAACATTTGCAAGTCTAAATTTATACAATACTAGCTATTTAAATATATATTCGTCCAAAAATGCCTTCAGTAAAAAAGTAATTTTTAGATTTTAGGATTTTAGGAACCTTTTTTGTCCCTCCTGAAAAGAATCTTTTTTATTCCATACCTCAACCACATCTGGGAAATGCTTTTCCATACAAACATCACAAACACCATGACTAAATCTAATATCACTTATTTTCGATAGATATTTTTCTAAATGCATCCAATCACCATCATTATTTTTGACTTCTCTGCAATATGAACAGACTGATAATATACCCTCCTGTTTATGCAAATTAGATAAAGCCTCTAATAAATTGAGAGATTTCTTTCTTAACTCCAAAAAAGAAACTATTTGCTTAGATAATAATTCCATTACATTGTATTGTTTTGGAGAAAGATTACCTGGTTTCCGATCGATAACACATAAAGTTCCAAGTTTATTACCATCTCTATTTTTAAGAGGGAACCCAGCATAAAACCTAATTTTAGGATCACCAGTTACCAAGGGATTATTGATAAATCTTTCATCCTGAAAAGCATCCTGAATAATTAATGGGCTATTTTCTTGAATAGCATGAGTACAAAAAGACCAATCCCTTTTTGTTTCATTAATTTCGAGGCCCACTTTTGACTTAAACCATTGCTTATCTTTATCAACTAAGGTCATTAAAGATATCGGAACATTACATGTTGAAGCTGCTATTTTTGTAATATCGTCATAACAGGATTCTGGTTTAGTCCCCAATATTCTATATTCAGCTAATGCTTTTAACCTTCTTTCTTCTTCTTCCTTTTTAGGAATTAGATTTTGCATCATTCTTTTTAAGTTTTTCAACTTTAAAATTAATCTCCGTTTAAAAAACTTTTATCTATAAATACTTAATAAAAAGAAGATAAACTTATTAATTTGTTACTTTGCCACATAACTTTGAGACTGACTGTCCTGCAAGCCATCCACTCGTCCAACAATGTTGAAAATTGAACCCCCCAGTGATTCCATCAACATCTAGAACTTCACCAGAAAAAAATAAACCTGGACATATTAAACTTTCCATACTTTTAAAATTAACTTCATTGATTGAGACACCTCCAGAGGTGACAAATTCCTCTCCAAAGGGGCCTTTACTAGAAATAATATATTTATCTTTCAATAGGCTATTTATCATTTTCTCTCTTTCATTTGCAAGAAGATCTGACCACTTCTTATCTTTATTAATTTCCATTTTATTTAATAAGAACACCCACAACCTCTTTGTTAACAAAGGTAGAGGTCTTAAATTAATTAAGTTTAATTTTCCATTATTAAATTTCAGGTTATCAATTTTTTCTTTTAACTCTTTATATTCAAGGTTTGACCATCTAATTATTAAATTAAATTTATACTTTTGGTCAAACAATTCTCTCGCAGCTATCGAAGAGAGCTTTAGGACAGCAGGGCCGCTAAATCCCCAATGAGTTATAAGTAAATCTCCTCTATTTTTGAAAGATTTGTTATTTAGTTGAATTTCAATATCTATATTTTTAATAGAGACACCACTACACTCATTCAATTTTTTTTCTTTTGTGGAGAAAGTAAAAAGGGACGGAACAGGTCTTATTATGCTGTGGCCAAAATTTTTAGCTAATTTATGTCCACTAGGATGGCCTCCAGTAGAGAGAATAATATTTTTTGCAATTATCGAAATTTTTTCACTATTAAAAATAGTAAAAAGGTTATCTGAAGTTTTTAAAATTTCTTTTACAAAAAATTTAGTTGATATCTCTACCCCTTTATTTATTGCATTTTTTTTTAAGCAACTTATTACATCTAAAGATGAATCAGATACTGGAAATACTCTATTATCAGCTTCAATCTTTAAATTCAATCCTCTTTTCTCAAACCAATCAAATACATCTCCAGCGGCAAAACGATTAAATGATTCCAAAAGCTTAATACCACCTCGAGGATAATTTTCTGCTAACTCACTCGGTATCCATGATGCATTAGTTACATTGCATCTACCTCCTCCACTTATTCTTACTTTCTCCATAAGTTTTGAGGAGCCTTCAAGAATTATTATTCTTTTAACACCATTTTCGGCGGCTGTTACTGCCGTCATGAAACCTGCGGCTCCACCACCAACTACTACTAAATCAAAAGGGTTCAAAAATGTAGGCTCTCAATATTTCCTTAATCTGATAATAGCAATTCAATTTTATAAAAAAAAAACGTTTTTAAATAAAAAATTCAACTCTTAGACTAAATTATCTTGAAATATGGAGAATAATAAATTAAAGACATTTTAAATTTTATAGTTTATATAAACACGCAAATATCTTTTATATATTATTTTAGTTAGATGGTTAATTTATTTTCCTACGTCAAATATTCTGAAGCTAGCTTTCCAATGACGGGCCAATATACTGCTCTTTTGTTATTAACTTCAGTAATTTGGGTACTTCTTTGGATAGGTTATAGACAAAACAAAATAAACGATGAAATAAAGAAAAAAGAGAAAGAAGAGAGAATTAACGCAAAGACCGAAAGGAGAAGAAAGTTAGAAAGTTTATATCCAAATAGAAAAAATAATTTTTAAAAAATTTTTGAATCAAACTTTTAAGAAGTATTAATTAGAACTTACTTTATTTTTTGTATCGAATTCGCTTCTAGCCTTAATAAGCTTTGAAATTTC
>OCZA010000261.1_pt1 | contig 18765 bp, 19 predicted proteins | sample 1539021 | NCBI WGS metagenome assembly OCZA01 (sample SAMEA2619376, study PRJEB22493) | marine metagenome | biome: marine biome (ENVO:00000447); feature: surface water layer (ENVO:00002042); material: "saline water (ENVO:00002010), including plankton (ENVO:xxxxxxxx)" | depth 5 m | reverse complement strand
GCATGGAAGAAGCCAAAGAGCTAGCTGGTCAACATATTGTAGATTATATGTCATGGGTATGTGGTGGCGGTCGTGGTGTAAGTATTTTTGCTGATCCAGGTGAAGAGTTTCCCAAAACTGAAAATGTTTTAGAATTATTAGACTATGAATTTCTTCATCCAAGAAATTTATTAGTAGGTACCGCTGATTATGTCATTGAAAAAATACATGAGCTAAAATCTGAACTTAATCTTCAGCATTTAGCTGCTTGGAGTACACCCCCAGGTATGCCACATGAGATTTCGATGAAGTCTATCAAGCTGTTCAACGAAAAAGTCATCCCTCATTTTAAAGATAGTAATACGGAAATTAAGAAAGTTTCGTAATGTCAAAAAAAATGACTGGAGGTGAGGCAGTAGTCCAATCATTGATTGCTAATGAAGTAAAACTTATTTCTGGTTTAATTGGTTCCTCCACTTTAGAAATACTCGATGCTTTATATGATGAAAAAAGCATTAACTACATAGGTTGTCGACATGAAAGCAATGGCTTAATCATGATGGATGCTTATGCTCGCTATACCAATAGCCCAGGAGTATTTCTTGCGGGGCAAGCGGGACCTGGTGTTACTAACACCGTAACAGCAATGGCTAATGCAAAAGCTGCTTTCTCCCCAGTAGTTTCACTTGCTGGTGCAATCTCTTCTGATCACAAAGGTAAAGATGCTTTTCAGGAAGTAGATCAAGTTAGTATGATGCAAGCAGTTTCAAAAAAGGTTTTTGAAGTTCAACAAATAAATGAAATACCAGAAGTATTAAGTGATGCATTTAGTACTGCTATGTCTCCAAGAACAGGACCGGTTCATGTCGATTTGCCTAGAGACGTATTAGGCAAAAATGCTGAATTTACAAAACCAAATAAGTATCAAACAAGTCCATTACCTAATGCATTAGATACTTCTTTAAAACAAGCTTTTGAACTTTTAAGAGATGCTACAAAACCAGTAATACTAGCAGGTGGAGGTATTAAAAATAATGGTGACGAAGCAACTAAGCATTTATTAGCTTTGGCAGAAATTGTTAATGCACCTTGTGCTACTTCACCAGGTCATGGTGACTTAATTCCCTTCAACCATCCATTAAATGCTGGCTCTGCTGGACCTAGAGGTTCTGGAATAGGTACCCAACTTCTCAAGGAAGCGGATGTTATTCTAGTGCTTGGAAGTCGGTTAGGTTTTAATACTACATTTTATTCTTATGAAAATATTAATAAAAATGCTGCAATAATTCATTGTGAACTGGATGAAAATTCGATTGGAAGATATTTTCCAGTTGCGGTAGAAATATTCTGCGATGCTGTTGGAGTTTCTAAGCAACTTTATCAAATGTTCAAGGATCATAAGGCTAAAGCAGAAGTAGCAGAATGGACTACTCAATTTCAAGAAAGTAGAAAAAAATATTTAGAGGCCAGAGATCATGATGCAGATGTAACTAGCGTACCAATCATGCCATCAGGTTTATTCAAACAATTAAGACAATCAATTCCAAAAGATGCAGCAGTTACATTAGATGCTGGAACTATGTGCTTACAACTAACAGATGCACTTAATTTTTACCAAACAAAAAGCTTATTCACCCCCCTAGACTTTGGTCTTGTAGGTTTTTCTTATCCTGCGGGGTTAGGTATAAAGCTCGCTGCTCCAGAGCGACCAGTAATTTCTTTTCATGGTGATGGTGGGATGTCTATGGTTATTCCCGAACTATCAACTGCAATTGAAAATAATATTAATACTGTAACATGTGTTATGAACAATGGTACTTGGGGAGCTGAAGCCGCCTATCAAAAGGATTTCTTTGACGGTCGATTTATTGGTGCACATATTACGACTCCTGAATTTGATAAGGTTGCTGAGCTATATGGGTGCAAAGGAATTAAGGTTGAAAAAGCTAATGAAATTGGAGATGCTATTCAAGCAGGATTAGAGGCTGAATGTCCAACAGTAATCGATGTTAAATGTTCTCCAGATGCTTTATATTCTTTCAGGCAAGACTCATTTAAACATAAAGTTAAACAGTAGGACTAAATTATGACACTTGAAATCAGGAAAATGTGTAAGTTTGTAGACACCACTTACATTGAAGATTTTAAAAAATGTGATGAGCCAGTAGAGTTAATTTCAGTTGCAGCGGTCATCACAAACCCTTGGGTTGATCAAGGCTATGTTGAAGACTTGAAGCCTGCAATCTTAGATATCGCCCCTCAACTTGGTGATTTTTTAGTTGGTGAACTATTAAGCGAAATAGGATCTCCTGATAAAGTTTTAGCTTATGGTAAGGCAAGTATGACAGGTATGCGTGGTAGTATTCAGCATGCAAGTGCTTTAATTCATACCCTGCATTTTGGTAATAAGTTTCGAGATGCTGTAGGAGGCACCTCTTATCTTTCTTTTACAAATGTCCGTGGGTTAGCCGCATCGAAAATGTCTATTCCAATGATGCATAAAACAGATCCTGGATTAAGACAGTTTTACTTAACTCACGAGTTTACGATTCATGATGCGCCCGGTCCCGCAGAGTTGGTTATTGCAATAGGTGCAAGTACAACTCCACAAGCTCATCATCGTATTGGAAATCGTTATGAAGATGAAAAGGAAATGGGACTAAAGTAATTCATGTCATTTCATGAAGGTCTTGATGATCTAGGAACATATTATCAAATTCGTAAAGTAGACGGCACAACCCCTATTCTTTTTATTCATGGAGTTGGTCTTGATCATAGTATGTGGTCACCACAGACAGATTTTTTTAAAAATCAAACCACGATTGTTTACGATCTAATTGGTCATGGATATTCAACATGCACTCAACATGAAGTTAATTTTGAAGATTTTTCCTTTCAAATTGAAAGCTTGTTACAAATTTTAAGAATTCAAAAAGTTATAATCATCGGTTTCAGTTTAGGAGGATTAATTGCGGCTCATTTTTCTTCAACTAGAAAGCACTACGCTTTAAAAACAGTTTTGTTTGGAACTATTTTTAATCGAACGGATGAGCAACAAAAAAAAGCTGTAGAACGATTTATCAATGTTAAAGAAACATATCTAAATGCTCCACAACAATTAGACCGCTGGTTCAACCAAGATTACTTATCAAGTCATCCCAATATAGCAGAAAAAATTACAAATATATTAAACAATAATAATCATGATGATTTTTTAAAATCATATAAATTATTTGCGCATTTTGAGGATAAGTTAATTGAATTTAAGCAAATTGAGGCTGAAACTCTTGTGTGTACAGCTAAAGGAGATGTAGGATCAACTCCTGATATGACTAATCAATTGGGCGAGATTATTAGTAATAGCAAAGTTATTATTTTTGATCAGGGAAAACATATGGTCGGAATTGAATGTGCTGAGGAAGTGAATAGAGTGTTTAGTAATTTTATTGAAGGAAAATTATGAGCTTAATTGATTACGAAATGTATATTGATGGAAGTTTTGTCAATTCTGAAAATAATCATCGATTTGAAAGTTTAAACCCAGAAGATAATAAACCTTGGGCAACATTTCCAGATGCCTCAGAAAATGATGTTGAGCGTTCGGTTCAATCTGCAAAAAAAGCTTTTAAAAATGGTTGGTCAAAAACGTCTGTTGCTGAAAGAGCAAAATATTTAAGAGCGATTGGCGATAAGATGTTTGAAAATGCTGAGTTACTTGGCCGGGCTGAGTCCATTGATAGCGGCAAACTGCTGAAAGAAACAAAATTTCAATCGGAATATATGAAGGAGTATTTTTATTATTATGCTGACTTAGCAGAAAGTATGAATAATGAAATAGCCATTTCAAATATTGATAAACCTAATATGGAAGTGGTTGAGATCAGAGAACCAATAGGTGTGATTGCATGCATTATACCTTGGAACTCGCAAATGTTTTTAATGGCAACAAAAGTAGCCCCAGCTTTAGCTGCTGGTAATACGGTAGTTATAAAATCATCAGAATTAGCTCCAGCACCATTAATCGAATTTGCAAAATTAGTCCATGATACTGGTCTGCCCAAAGGTGTAATTAATATTATAAGTGGTGGCGCTGATGTTGGTCGGCTTTTGACATCACATAAAGACATTGGAAAAATATTATTCACGGGAGGAACTGCAACAGCTTCCCATGTAATAAGAAATTCAGCAGAAAATTATGCATCACTCACATTAGAATTAGGGGGAAAGTCTCCTGTTATTGTCTTTGATGATGCAGATACTGAAAATGCATTAAACAATATTACTACAGCAATTTTTTCTGGAAACGGTTGTAGCTGTATTGCAGGATCTGTTTTAGTATTACAGGATACAATCTATGATACATTCCTTGCGCAGTTAACGGAGCGAGCAAAAAAAATAAAGTTAGGTTCACCATTAAATGATGATTCACAAATGGGTCCGTTGAATAATGACAAACAAGTTGAATTTATTGAAAAAAATATAAAGTTATCGGTTGAACAAGGCGCAAAAGTTATTTGTGGAGGTACAAAAGCTCCTGAGTTCAAGGATGGTTGTTATTTCTTGCCAACAATTATTGAATGTTCAGATCGGTCAGTTAGTACAGCCAATACTGAGCTCTTTGGACCAATTCTCTCTGTGATTAAATTTAAAACTGAAGAAGAGGCCTTAAAAATCGCTAATGATAATGACTACGGTTTATCATCTGGAGTATTTTCAGAAGATCCAGAAAAATGTGATCGAGTAAGCAAAGAGCTTGATGCTGGAATTTGTTTTAAAAACTGCTATCGATTTATTTCCTATGCCGCAAGCTTTGGGGGACGAAAAAATAGTGGCTATGGACGAGAAAGTGGAGCTGATGCAATTGCTGACATGCAAATAAAAAAAACAATTTGGACATCAAACTCTAGAGTTACTGAAGACCCTTTCAAAATTAGATAATAATTAAATTAGTGATAAGGTTCATTTTATATTTATTTTTTTTTTTAATAGTTTCTCAGAGCGTATCTTCTAAACCTCTTTATTTTGGCGCACCAAACAAAATAATTGATTGGAAAATTTCTTGCAAAAGAGTCGACCCAGGATCGATAGAGAAAGAAAAAAATAATTGGACTTTTAAAACAAGTAAAAACTATTGTGTAGGGGGGGATTGGAAACAAAGAGCAGAAATAATATCTTATTATGCGCTTAGTCCTAAAGTAAAAGCAAAATATAATTTTGAAAGTTATTTTAGTATGAAGTCAAGCCACTGGTGGCCAAATTATAACTATCATGAAAAGTTTGATATTTTTCAAATTCATGATGGAAGAAATGGTTGTGCACCACCATTAAAAGTTAATATTCAGAAAGATGGTAAAATAAAACTAAGAGGGGATTATAAGAAGGGTCCTGGAGAGCAATGTATATACGATATAATTAAAAGTACAGGTAGAGGTAAAACAACAATAAAGAGAGATGGTACTGAGTATAAATTAAATGTTCTACTTGATTTTGACGGTAATGGTGGCTTCAAGGTAAAAGTATACATTAATGATGAACATGAAGTTTCAGGTGAATATAAATTTAAAGAAGGACAAGGCTATATTAAGTCAAGATATTTTGCATTTAAACATGGTGTATATTCTGCGAATATATTTCCATATGTTTTGAACTCAGTAATGAAAATGGAGAGAATTAAATAGAAAAATTCTTTGAATTTTTTCTTAAGTCGTCTGTGACATGTTTCCATTTTAATATCATTGAGTTTAAAACTATGTCCCGGTCTTGAACTTTTAATTCGTCTGCAATTGGTGCAAAACGATATAGTGTTTCAGAACTATTTTTAAAAGGTTCATTCGTAAAGTACTTATCAATGTCCATTGCATTTAGTCTGCCTTTAAAATGTTCAATTGCCTTTAGTTTTTTATCTTCAGGTAATTTTAAATCCTGATCAGTGGAAATAATATTGGCAAATATATCTTCCATATAACCTTTAATAAATATCCCCCTCTCAGCAGACATGTATGAGGTGGTATATAAGGCAAAATCTTCAAGTGCCGCTAAGTATATTTCGACTTTAGCCATGTTTACTGATGCAAGAAATTGTTCGTCATTAAAGTGTGATACGTATCTGCTGCCGATTCGAGTTTTGAGGTAGCCAAACAATGTTGCTTGTGAAATATAAGCAGATTGCTGCTGCATAAATCTTGATAGATCGGCTGTGGATGAAATTGTTTTAACTTTAAATAAGGCCGTTTTAAAAGGAACTAAAAACCTTATGTAGTCTAAAAAATCTGCTAAAGCTACTTTAAGTTTTTCTCTCATACTGTTGATAAATCAATAAATTTTAGTAGTAATTTGTTATGGTATTTTAGCACTAATCAGCTACCATTTTATATTAAATAATAATTAAGGGGAGTTAATTATGGATAATAGAGCTCAGCATTGGGCCGACACCAAGAAACTAATGTTTAAAACATTAGGTATTTGGTTTGTCTTCTCAATACTAATTCATTTATTTGCTGGTGCCCTCAATGGATCAAGCTTTCTAGGCTTTCCATTAGGATATTACATGGCTGCTCAGGGATCGTTGATAGTATTTGTCATTACGATTTTTTGGTCTACCACTCAGCAAGAAAAAATAGATGAAAAGCACGGTGTTGCCGAGGAGGATCAGTAAATGTTTAAAGGAAATTTCATAGACAATTTACCGAAAATCTACGGTCTTTATACCGGTGGTTTTTTTATATTTGTTATACTTATGGCAATACTCGAGCAAGCTGGAGTATCTGCTTCAACAATAGGGATACTATTTGTTGCATTTACTATTGTAATATATGCAGCAATTGGGTTTTTATCCCGAACAATGCAGACTGATGCATACTATGTGGCTGGTCGCGAAGTACCAACTGTGTTCAACGGTATGGCTACAGCAGCAGACTGGATGTCAGGAGCTTCGTTTGTGGCAATGGCTGGAGGAATTTTCTTCGGTGGTCACAGCTACCTCGCATTTCTAGTTGGATGGACCGGTGGCTACGTACTTGTATCTTCATTAATGGCGCCGTACTTACGTAAATTTGGTTGTTACACAGTTCCTGATTTCATAGGAACACGTTATGGTGGAAATACAGCTAGGTTTTTAGCTGTTGTTGTACTTGTGTTAGCTTCATTTACTTACGTGACTGCACAGATTAATGCAACTGGTACGATCGCTGCGCGTGCACTTCAAATTCCATTTGAAATTGGAGTTTGGTTTGGACTACTTGGAATTTTACTTTGCTCAATGCTTGGTGGAATGAGAGCGGTAACATGGACGCAAGTTGCTCAGTACATTGTTTTGATTATTGCATATTTACTACCAGTGTTCTGGATGAGTAATGCTTTAGACTTTGGTTTAATTCCTCAGTTCTCTTATGGAGCTGCAGTTGAAAGAATTAGTGAGCTAGAGAAAATGCATGGCTTAGGTACCGCAGCAACAGAGTCATTTGCTGGTCTGAGAATTCTGTCAACTCCACATTCTGATGTGGCTGCGGGTGGAATGGCATCTTGGAAATTTATTTCATTAGCTTTATGTATGATGTTAGGAACTTGTTCTCTACCACATATCTTAATGAGATACTTTACTACGCCTTCAGTTAAAGCAGCTCGTAAATCAGTCGCATGGTCTTTACTATTTATTTTCTTGTTGTATTTTACAGCGCCGGCATTAGCGACGCTTTCAAAAATACAAATGTTAGATCCAAATCTAGCTACGGGAATAATTGGCAAGGCTTTCTCAGAAGTTCAATCACTTGATTGGATTCAAAACTGGTCAAACGTTGGAATGTTAGCGATTTCTGACAGTAACGGTGATGGAATACTCCAATTGAATGAGTTCTTTATGAGAGCTGATATCGTTGTGTTGGCAACACCAGAGATTGCTGGATTACCTTATGTAATCTCAGGACTAGTTGCTGCCGGTGGTATGGCTGCCGCGATGAGTACAGCAGATGGATTGCTTCTAGCAATTTCAAACAGCTTAAGTCATGACATGTACTACAAAATTATCGATCCTTCAGCAGACACAAGAAAACGTTTAATCGTTGCGCGTGTTCTATTGATCGCAATTGGTGCCGCAGGTGCCTTTGTTGCTTCAATGAAGTTGACGAGTATTTTGGGTGCAGTGGCATGGGCATTTGATTTTGCAATGTCAGGCTTATTCTTCCCAATTGTTCTTGGAATATGGTGGAAGCGAGCAAATCGACAAGGTGCAATAGCCGGAATGTTCTTCGGATTAGTTAGTGGAACCGCATACTTATACTATGTTGGACCTAAGTTTATGGCAATGGAGCCATGGCTAGGTATTGACCACTTACGATTTGGAATCATCGGTGCGTCTGTCAGTCTGGTAGCTATGGTTGTCGTAACATTGATGACTGAAGAGCCAGATGAGGCAACTCAAAAAATGGTTGATGATCTTCGCGTTCCAGCGGGTGATACAATCATTGCTCAAAAATAATAGTTAACTCTAAATAACCAAGGGTGGATTTATATCCACCCTTGAGTTAACATCATTGCATGCATATCAGCATACTAATCATAGACTATATACTTGGTGTTATTATGTGGACTCTGATCGGCAGATCAGCAATGAATATATTTCTTCCTGAGAATTCATCTTTCTTTTTTATGCGTGTATTCGTTAAATACACAAACCCTGTAATAAAACTATTTAAATATGTAACGCCAAGTTTTATTGTTCAGCCACTTGTACCGCTATTTATTGCCTGGTTTTTCTATATGTTTAGATTCTATTTCATGCCTTATGTATTGGGTTATTCTGTTATGGGTATGCTATCATTTCCTTTAGAAAGTGAAATTGCCGGCATGATCTATCAACTATTTAATTAGTTCTTTACTTAGGACTGAACAAACCTATATTCATGCTACAATTATGACGGATAAATTAATTTCAATTCAAAACTTATCTAAAACCTACAATGATAGTTTTCAGGCTTTAAAAAATGTAAGTCTCGACATTAATAAAGGTGAAATATTTGCACTCTTAGGACCAAATGGTGCGGGTAAAACTACTTTAATTAATATTATATGTGGCTTAGTCAGACCATCTTCAGGATCTGTTATGGTCAATGGCGCGGATATCATAAAAGATTATAAAATAACAAGATCTCAAATTGGATTGGTTCCTCAAGAGCTAACGCTAGAGCAGTTTGAGACTGTTTTCCAGAATGTTTCATACACGCGAGGTCTTTATGGTAAATCTGGAAATCCAACTTATATTGAAAAAGTTCTTAGAGATTTAAGTTTATGGGATAAAAAGAAAACTAGACTTGGACAGCTTTCAGGAGGTATGAAACGAAGAGTCCTGATTGCTAAAGCATTGTCACATGAACCTTCTGTATTATTTCTCGATGAGCCTACCGCTGGCGTAGATGTTGAGTTAAGACAAGATATGTGGCGTATTGTTGAAAATTTGCGACAAACTGGAGTAACTATAATTTTAACAACACACTATATTGAAGAGGCTGAAGCTATAGCTGATCGAGTTGGGGTAATTGATAACGGTGAAATGATAGTAGTTGACGAAAAAGACGCTTTAATTAGTAAAATGGGTCAGAAAAAATTGATAATCCAGCTGCATGAAAAAGTTACAAATTTACCTGAAGAATTATCGAGTTATGAATTAGAATTAGCAGCAGATGGCTTATCATTATCATATTCTTATGATGCTAAATCTAGCCAAACTGGAATTACTAATTTGTTACAAAAAATTAAAGATTCAGGTATGAAATTAAGCGATTTAAAAACTGAGCAAGGAACGCTGGAAGACATATTTGTGAGTCTTGTTAATAAGGAAAAGAAATGAACTACTACGCAATAAAAGCAATCTACTTACATGAAATGGATCGGCTCTGGCGAACTTTATTTCAAAGTATTTTATCCCCGGTTGTCTCAACTTCGTTATATTTTATTGTTTTTGGTTCTGTTATTGGTGGCATGGTGCCACAGGTTGATGGTGTAAGTTATGGCTCTTTTATTGTTCCAGGACTATTAATGTTAACTTTGCTTACTCAAAGCCTATCAAATAGTTCATTTGGAATTTACATGCCAAAATTTGCAGGCTCAATTTATGAAATCCTAGCAGCGCCCATTTCATCATTTGAAATTGTAATTGGATTTGTAGGGGCAAGTGCAACCAAGTCATTAATAGTTGGAACTATAATTTTAATTACAGCAACTTTTTTTGCAGAGGTAAGAATAGATCATCCTTTTGTAATGGTCTTTTTGCTAGTACTTACTTGTTTTACTTTTAGTTTATTTGGTTTTTTAATAGGAGTCTTAAGTGAAAATTTTGAACAATTACAAGTCATACCATTAATTGTTGTAACGCCTCTCGTTTTTTTAGGAGGAAGTCTTTATTCAATAGAAATGTTACCAGAATTCTGGCAGCAAATATCTTACTTTAATCCTGTAGTATATTTAATTAATGGTATGCGGTGGGCTTTCTATGGTGTTTCAGATATTAATATTTGGATTAGTGTTGTCTCAATGTTAGGCTTCCTCTCAATCTGTATTGTTGCGGCAATGATAATTTTAACCAAAGGCTATCGAATTAAAAGCTGACGGGACATGAACTTTTATGTCTAAAGAAAAAAATATCCAACTCATTAAAAAACTCCATCACATTTGGAATACTGGTGACATAAATTTAGTTTCAGAGGTTTATTCAGAAAATATAATAGTAAATTGGGCACGAGGATGGGCCCCCCCATCAAAAGGATTGAAAGAAGTTGAACAGACTATTTTAAAAACAAGGAGTGTATTTCATAATTGGAATGAAGAGATTTTAGATTTAGTTGTCGATGATGACAAAGTTACCTCAAGATATATCTCTACAGGTGTGCACAAAGAGGAGTATTTAGGCGTTCCCGCCTCAGGAAAAAACATAGAATTCCAGGAAATTTCAATATATCTTATTAGGGATAATAAAGTATTGGAGCAATGGTGCTTGGGCGATGATTTGCATTTATTATCACAAATAAAACATTAATAATAATGGCAAACAGCAATAACTTAGAGCAATCTGTTCAATCTTTACCACTGCAAAGTTATTATAATTCTGAAAACTTTAATGATGAATTAAAAGCTATATGGCAGAAAGAATGGATTTACACTTGTCATGAGAAGTCGATTAAAGATCCACTAGATTTTATTACTTTAAAAATTTCAAACTATAATATTGTCATTCTAAGAGATAAAAATAATCAAATTGTTGCCTACCTCAATACTTGTCGTCATAGAGGCTCAATTTTATGTGAGGAAGAATCAGGTAAACTTAAAAATAATTTACTTGTCTGCAAATACCATCAATGGTCATACAACGCTTCAAACGGAAACCTGGTAAGAACATCCTCTTTTGAAGTTCCAAGCAATTTTAACCCAGAGGAACATGCCTTGGAAAAGGTGCAATTGAAACTATGGAATGGTTTAGTATTTGTAAATTTAGACAATGAGGCAAAATGGAATACAGAGTCCATGTTTCAAGATTATGATGAAATAATTAATGAAGTTGGATTAGAAGACTTTGAAGTAGGGCATTCATGGGAAAAAACAATTAATTGTAATTGGAAAATTTTTTGGGAAAATTATTCTGAGTGCTTACATTGTCCTAATATACATCCCGAGTTATCAGAGCTTGTGCCAGTATATGGTAGAAGAATAATGGATATTAAAGATTCCCCAGATTGGGAGAAGTTTATAGAAACCCCTGATCCCAAATATCAAGGAGGCTTAAAGAAAGGTGCTGAAACATGGTCATTAGATGGAAGCGCCCAAGGCAATATAATTAAAGCATTGCAGGGTACTAATGATTTTCCGGGACACATCTACCTAACAAACTGGCCATCAATGTTTATGGCGATATTTATTGATCACATAAGAATTGTACGTGTAACCCCAATAAACGAAAAAACTATGTCACTCAGTGTTGATTGGTTTTTTGAATCTGAAACATTAAATGATCCAAATTATGATAAAAAAAATGTAGTAGATTTTGCCACATTAGTTATGGGTCAAGATGGTGATGCTTGTGAGTTAAATCAAAAAGGTGTTTATAATCCTACCTCTAAACCTGGCACCTTAATGCCTGAAGAATATGAATTAAAAAGATTCCATGATTGGCTAAGACAAAAAGTTAATTATGTATAAATTCTTTTGACTAAATCTTTTCCAATAATTTTTATACTACTCTGGTCTAGTGCATTTATTACTATTAAACCCATAAGTGCAGATGCCTCTCCATTTGCTGCTTTAGCATTTAGATTTTTTTTTGTCGCAATAGGGTTTGCAATATATAGTCTTGCAACTAACGAACAACTCTACGCTGAAATAGATAAAATTTTTAAAGCTATGATAAGTGGTATTTTATTTCATGGTATTTATTTAGGTGGTGTATTTTATGCAATATCAATAGGTTTCCCAGTTGGCGTAACTGCTTTGATTGTTTGCCTTCAACCCATACTAACATCGGTATTAGCTGGACCAATATTAAATGAATATATTTCACGTCGACAGTGGATTGGGATATTTTTAGGTTTTTTTGGTACGGTTCTTGTGCTTGGTTATGATGTTGGAACCGATTTATCAATTATTGGAACATTGGCTTCATTTATAGCTTTAGCTGCATTTTCTTTTGCAACGCTTTGGCAAAAAAAAGTTAGTGAAGATTTGCCATTGTCAGTGAGTAATGCATATCAAGCACTTAGCGCAAGTTGTTTTCATATTATTCTAGCAATTCTAATAGAAGATTGGTTCATAAATTATTCTAGTAGCTTTCTAATGGCAATGAGTTGGCAAATTTTTGCTGTATCTTTTGGAGCATTTACTATTTTGATGTACTTGATTAAAACTGGTTCAGCTAGTAAGACGGCTTCATTATTTTTCTTAATAACACCAGTATCAGTCTTTATGGCTTGGATTTTTCTAAATGAAGTCATTACTTTGCAAGACTTTATTGGACTTAGCGTTGCAACAATTGGAGTATATATTGTTACTCAGATTGATGATAATGATAGAAATGTGGGAGTATAAATAATGACAACTGTTTTAAAAAACAAATATGCAGAAACAGGATTTCCAAATGATCCAATTCTTTTAGATCCAAAAATGATCGTTAGAACTGACGTCGAAGCTGTAAAAGTAGTTGTTGATGCATGTCTTAAGCCAGAAAAGTCACCACTAATAAAATCAAACCTAGCTGAAAATATTGGTATCCACTCTTTGTGGTTTAAGGATGAGAGAAATAGAATGAATATGGGAAGCTTTAAAGCAATAGGAGCCACCTACGTGTTAGCAAGAGAGGCATCTGAAAAAGTTGGACTTAATGCCTCGGAGGATGATCTTAAAAAATCACTTGAAGGGCGAACTTATGTTACAGCGAGTGCGGGCAATCATGGCTTATCATTAGCAAATGGCGCGAGACTATTTGGAGCTAAGGCTATTATCTATCTCTCAAAAACTGTACCCACTGAATTTGCTGAATTTATAAAAACTTATGGTGCCGATGTAGTTGTAGCTGGAGAAAATTATGAAGCAAGTATGGCAGCAGCAGCAGAAGCTGCCACCCAAAATAATTGGACACTTTTATCTGATTCAACTTGGGAAAATTATTCAGCAGGAGTTGATGTTATGGCGGGTTATTTGATCATGGCATCAGAAGCTTTCGAAGAATGCCCAGTAACACCAACTCATATTTTTCTACAAGCTGGCATCGGCGGATTCCCCGCATCTGTTGCAGCTTTTGCCAGAAGATATTATGGAAATGAGCCTAAAATTATAATTGTAGAACCTACCGAAGCTCCTGTAATTCAAGCATCAATTGCTGCAGGTAAGGCCGTGGAGGTAAAAGGGGAAGTATCCATAATGGGTCGATTAGATTGTAAGGTGCCCTCATTAGCTGCATTGTCATCATTAGCAAGCACAGCTAATTATTGCATGACCATTACAGATCAAGAATCTACAGATTGTTTAACTGAACTATCAAATAATGACTTAGCTACATCTGAATCAGGTGGGGCTGGATATGCCGCATTAAAAAAAGCAATGAAAAATCATGATTGTGAACTTTCCTCTGATAGTAAAGTCATGTTAATATTAACTGAAAAAGAAACTGATTAGTTTTATATGCTTACAAAAAAATATGAAAATGAACTAAAACAGTGGCGTCATGATTTTCATGCGAATCCAGAATTAAATTTTGATGTTAATGAAACAGCAGCAAAGGTTGCAACATTATTAAATGAATTTGGATTAGAGGTACATACAGGCATTGGTGGAACTGGAGTAGTTGGTGTCTTAAAGAAAGGCAGTAGCGATAAAAGTATTGGAATAAGAGCAGATATGGATGCTTTGCCAATTACTGAGCTAAATGATTTTACATATAAATCAAAAAATGTAGGTAAAATGCATGCTTGTGGACATGATGGTCATACCACAATGGCCTTAGGTGCCGCCAAATATTTAGCAGAAAATGGATCATTCGATGGTACTGCTTATTTTATATTTCAACCTGATGAAGAGGCAACAGAAGGAGCGCAAGCCATGATAGACGACGGCTTGTTTGATAAATTCAAAATTGATGAGGTTTATGCATTTCATAATTTGCCTGGCCTACCAACGGGAAATTTTGCAAGTCGAGCTGGAGCTATAACGGGCAGTGAAAGCTTATTTGAAATAAAATTATTTGGAAGAGGTGGACACTCAGCTTTGCCACATATGGGAGTAGATACAATAACAGTAGGAACACAAATAATTACTGCTTTACAGTCAATCGTTTCAAGAAAAATTAATCCTGCATTAAATGGAGTAGTTTCAGTTACAGAATTTAAATCTAATGGTATGAAGAATGTTTTACCTGGTGAGTCTATTATTTTAGGAGATACAAGAGCCTTATCTCCAGAAGCAAATAAAACTATTGAGGAAAGTATGAAACAAATTGTAGAGGGTATTGCAAAAGCTCATAACATTGAATTTTCTTTTTCTTATAATGTACAAACTCAAATGACTATCAATACATCAACTCAGGTTCAAACTGCAATTGATGTTGCAAAAAACCTTGTCGGTAATGAGTTAGTTGATGGAGATTGTGAGCCAAAATTATTTTCTGAAGATTTTGCACAAATGTTATCAGTCAAACCTGGCTGTTATATGCTAATTGGAAATGGTACTGAGGGCAGCAATGGCAAATCATTGCATAGCGCTGACTATGATTTTAATGATGAGCTTTTAGTTATTGGCTCTTCTTTTTGGTCTGAGCTAGTAACTAAACAGCTATCTTAATGTCCAAGTTCAACATTAATGATGTTCAGTTTGATAGTGGTCGCAATAATAGGGCTAATCTAGGCTTTATTTTACTTTCCACAGACTTAGCTTGTGAAATAGACACCTATAGAATGGCACCTAAGGGAGTAGGCGTGAGCTTTACGAGATTACATACTGATGATTACACAACCAATGAAACTCTTGCAAAACATATTGATCAAATGGCTGATGCGGCATCAAGAATTCAACCTGAAATTAAACCAGATGTAATTAGTTACTGTTGCACTTCAGGTTCAATTGTTATTGGGGAAGATAAAGTTTGTGCAGAAATTAGGCGTGGCGCACCATATGCTACTGCTATGACTCTAGTATCAGGTGTTGTTGCAGCTTTAAATCAGCTACAAGCAAAAAAGATTGTAATTGGTACACCTTATTTAGATGAAATTAATATAGTTGAAAAAAATTTTTTTGAAAATAAAGGCTTTGACGTTTTAGATATTCAAGGGCTCAATCTTGGTAATGGAATTGAGTTTGGCAAAATTACTCCAGACTATATAAAAGACTTTGCTTTAAGTATTGACCAAAAAGAAGCAGAGGTAATTTTCTTAAGTTGTAGTGGTATTAGATCACTTGATATAATTGAGGAGGTAGAGGCTACAACAGGAAAACCAGTAATTACCAGTAATCAAGCACAGATGTGGTATGCTTTGAGGACGGCTGGAGTAAATGATAAGTTAAGTGGTTTTGGAAGAATTTTTAATTCTTAACGTCGATTGGAAAAGAAAGCAAAATATACAGCAACTAAAACTACAACGGGAACGATCATTAAAAGTATCAGTGGATCTTCAGTAACAATTTGATGAATATTTGGCATAAGAAATTATAACAGACTTTTTATAAAAAAAATTTAAAATTAAGTATAAGTATATGAAAAACTTTTCACGTGAAGAATACAGCCTAAGGGTTAAAAAAACACTTGATTCTATGGCAAGTAAAAACATTGATACTTTACTAGTCGCAGATCCAGCTAATATTTATTATTTATGTGGTTTTGATGCTTGGTCTTTTTATATGCCACAAACTATGATTATAAGCTCAAAACTGGATGAGCCAATTTGTTTTGTACGCCAAATGGACGTAGGTGGGGCATATATTCAAACTTATTTGAAAGATGAAAATATCATTGCCTATCCAGAAAAGCTAGTTCATATGCCACCGCGCCATCCCTATGAGTATTTAGTTGAAGTTATAAAAGATAAAAAACTTGATACCGGTGTAATTGCTGTTGAAATGGATGCACATTATTTCACAGCAACCTGTTATTCAAAATTAGTTGATGGCTTGAGTAATTGTAAATTGATTGATAGTGGTTTTTTAGTTAATTGGGTACGATTTATAAAATCCGATAAAGAGATTGAGTATATGCATCAAGCAGCAAGAAATGTTGAAGTCGGCATGCAGGCGGCAATTGATCATATCAATGTTGGCACACGACAGTGTGATGCAGCTGCGGCTATATATGGAGGATTAATCAAAGGCATGGAGGGTTTCGGTGGTGATTATCCAAGTATCGCCCCTATGCTTCCCACCGGACAAGGGACTTCAGCAGCGCATTTGACTTGGAGCAATGAATTATTCAAAGAAAATGAAGCTACTGTAATTGAAATTTCTGGGGCATATAAAAGATATCACTGTCCCATGGCAAGAACAGTATTTTTAGGTAAAGAAGATCAAGAAAAATTAGATGTGATGAATAAAACTATAGAGGCTCTTGAAGAAGGCAAGGCAGCCATTAAGGCTGGTGTAACTGCCGACAGCGTTGCCCAAAGATTTTGGAAGGTACTTGACAAATACAATATTAAAAAAGACTCGAGAACTGGTTATTCAATTGGTGCTGGCTTTCCACCTGACTGGGGTGAGAGAACTCTAAATATTTCAAAAGATGATCCCACTATTTTAGAAACTAACTGTACCTTTCATATGATTGCGGTGATGCAAATGGGTGACTGGGGTGTAGAAGCTAGTGATGCAATTAGAGTTACTGATAAGGGCTTTGAAGTTTTGTCTAATTTTTCAAAAGAACTGGTATTTAAAAATTGATTTGGTTAAACAAGGTTTCTGGGTTTGCCTAAATAAAATTCATTAATATTAAGTATCAATTGATCCATAGATGCTTTAAGTGCCTCTTCAGAAGCCCATGCAGTATGTGGCGTCCAAACAAAATTACTATGGTTTATTATTTGATAGTAGGGGTGACTTTTTTTTGGTGGTTCGGCCGTAGTTACATCTATACCTGCACCAGCAATTATTTTTTTCTTAAGGGCAGTGACTAAATCTATTTCATTGATAATACCACCACGAGCAGTATTTATAATTATTGAACTGGTTTTCATTACATCAAGTTCTTTTGCAGCAATAAGATCTTTAGTATTTTTATTAAGAGGGCAGTGTAATGAAATTATATCCTGTCGCTTTAAAAATTTATGTAGCTGAGTTTTTTTTAAATTTTGTGCTGAAATAAATTCAACTTTCATATTAAAAGCTCGAGCAAGTTTGGCGACTTGTTTACCTATTGAACCTTTACCAATAATACCAATTTTTTTACCATGCAGATTAAAAACTCGACGATTAACCATGGTAAAAATCTTTTGTTTTTGCCACAGACCTGAAGCAATGTCTTCCTCTAAACCCTTGATTTGCCTTAATATTATGAGCAATAGCGCAAACGTATGTTCAGCTACTGTGGTAGAGGCATAGTTTCTTAGGTTACAAACCTTAATGTTATTTTTGTGACAATATTCAAGGTCAATAATATTTGTTCCAGTTGCTGTTAAAGCGATTAACTCTAATTTTTTTGCATGTATTAATTCTTTTGGACCTAGATCAACTTTATTATTAACAATGATACGCGCCTTTTTAATTCTATTAATAACTTCCGATGGTGAAGTTGTTTTATAATTTTTCCAAGTGTGTGGAAATTTTATCTTATTGAACTTTAAGTGATCAGGAAAAGTTGAGCTATCAAGAAAAACAATATTTTTTTTCACTCAATTAACCTAATACACCAGCAGTCAGCAAAGACTCTTTAATTTCATCTAAGATCAATGGATCATCAATTGTAGGTGGTAAATTAAATTCCTCCTGATCAGCAATTTTGCGCATAGTGCCTCTTAAGACTTTTCCTGATCGTGTTTTGGGTAGTCTTTTAAGTACAATAGTTTTTTTATAAGCCGCAACAGGACCAAGTTGTTCCCTTATCATTTTAACACATTCATGTGTGATATCAGTTTCAGCTTTTGTAGTTCCATTTTTTAAAATTATAAAACCTAATGGTAATTGACCTTTAAGTTTATCAGCAACACCAACCACTGCACATTCAGCAACATCTGGATGTTCAGATAAAACTTCTTCCATTGCGCCAGTTGAAAGTCTGTGTCCAGCAACATTAATAATGTCATCCGTGCGCGACATAATCCATACATCACCCTCTTC
>OCZA010000260.1_pt1 | contig 18805 bp, 26 predicted proteins | sample 1539021 | NCBI WGS metagenome assembly OCZA01 (sample SAMEA2619376, study PRJEB22493) | marine metagenome | biome: marine biome (ENVO:00000447); feature: surface water layer (ENVO:00002042); material: "saline water (ENVO:00002010), including plankton (ENVO:xxxxxxxx)" | depth 5 m | reverse complement strand
ACACCACAAACCCATGACATACGCTCAACTATCACCCAATGCACGTGAGATTGTCGCTAGGTTTACACTGGCCACAACTCAAGAAGTGCAGGCAGGCCGTGACTGGTATCCCAATGCCCTCAAGATCTGCCACAGCATCAGCAACAGGTATGATGTACCTACATCAACTGTCGCAGGTGTCGTCAGTGCTCTATCACCTCGCAACGAATGGTCACGCAACATCATAGATGCTGAGGCAATGTGCAAGCTACACCAATCACACGCCACTCGCAAAGACTTGCAGAGGCTCAAGGTGTGTACATTCAAGACCAACAAGATGTTAGCAATCAGCATACTCACACTGCCATCGCTTCCATCAGAGGCTATACTCACAGGTGACAAACGCCTTGAGTTCTACAACTGCATCTATCGTAGAAGTCTTGACGATATATGTATTGACGGCCACGCATACTCCATCTGGCTAGGCTCACGTGTACCAACTACCAAAACACCACCGATTGGTAAGAAGTTACGCAAGCAAATCAAGCAAGACTACCGTGACGCCACCTCGTTCATCAACGAAGAGCTTGACGAAACGTTCATGGCAGCTGACATCCAAGCTATTACATGGGTCACCCACAAACGCATACACAATGTCCTACGTGGATATTACAAAGTATAACACACGTTGGTTGACTAGGTAATTATTGTTATCATTAAAGAGTGAGTAATGCTAGGCAGCAGCCACCTCACCGCCAACACACACCACCGCTATGACTAAAAAACCACAAGAGCTCTCACCCGAAGAGCACAAACGCAGACAGTTGTTCTATCAAAAGATGGCATACATCGAGATGCGTAAACTACGCCCCAAACACCCACACGTATGAAAGTTCTCGTAGCCTGTGAGTACTCAGGTGTTGTACGTGATGCGTTCACCAAACGTGGCCACGATGCTACATCCTGCGACTTCCTACCATCCGACAGTCCCAACGGTAAACACTACCAAGGCAACATGTTCGACCTTATATGGCCACACAATGTGTACGACTGGGATCTCATCATCGCCCACCCGCCTTGCACTCACCTCAGTGTATCAGGTGCATCCAGATGGGCTGAGAAAGTAGCCGATGGCCGTCAACCTGCAGCTATCAAGTTTGTTGAGCGTATCTGGGACTTACATGAGTCATCAGGTGTCAAACTATGTATAGAAAACCCTGTAGGTGCACTATCGTCACGCAGCAAGCTCGGTAAAGCTACCCAGTATGTGCAACCCTACATGTTCGGCCACCCAGAGCAGAAAAAGACTGGCCTGTGGCTACGTGGCTTACCCAAGCTACAACCCACCGACATTGTAGATGTGTCAGGATTACCTAACAAGATACGCCAACGTCTACACTACCTGCCTCCTTCAAAAGACAGATGGAAGCTACGTTCTACTACGTACCAAGGTATTGCCGATGCTATGGCAGCCCAATGGGGTTGACGTTCTCCTACAGCCATGTTACATTGGTTGTATGAGGGTCTCACCCTCTGCTGTTTACCACTTTATACCATGCAACCTAAATCACGTACATCAACATGTGTCAAGTCTATTGACGTAGACCCATTATCAGGCACAGCTATTGTTGAGTTCTTGACAGATACACGCTATGAGTATACTAACGTATCTCGTAGAGCTATCGCCAACCTACTTGCACAACCTAACATGAGCTTAGGCTTCTGGGTCAATGCCAACTGCAAACTCAAGAGTGTCAAGTGCAAAGAGATCACACCAGTCTCAATATACAAACACAAGCTTGCCAAGGTGCGAGTCTTACAACAACCTGTACTCCCTAATGTCTAGCCACACAATGACTGTTACTTTCGACAAGTCTGTATCCTCCTCTATATTAGAGGCAGGGTACAACTACAACCCAGCATCAAACAACACAATTACTGTTGAGTTTGACCAAGACGGCAGAGACATCTACGACATACTCGAAGATGCAGGTCTCGGCCATTTAGCAGACGAAGTAGTCTACACCAACTACTATGCAGAATGTCTCTAAAAGATGCAAAGAATGTGGAGAAACCAAACTACTGGAAGAGTTTCCACTATTTAGCACTCAGGGAGCAGGTCGCAAGAATACTTGCAAACATTGCTCCAACAAACAAGCGACAGTCAGACGCAGACTGAGACGCAACCATCCAGTACCTGCAGCTGGAGACTGTCCAGCATGTGGTAGGCATACCACTAAATGGGTTCTCGATCATGACCACAAAACTGACAAGTTTAGAGGTTACATATGCGATTCATGCAACGTAGCCTTTGGTAAATTTGATGATGACTCAGCAACTATGCACCGCTCACTTACATGGCTCCAATCACATGGCTAATTCCATCAAAACAAACATCACTCAACCTATCGGTGACAAGTACATCAAGACCTTTGATGTTACTGATGAACCCTTGGTTTATTCAATCATACGTGTAAGTCCTTACACCTACGATACTATAATTGTAGGCGTATTCGACAGCAAAGAGGCTGTACTATGTAGGCTCGCTCGCATGATGGACAGACCAGCTGCAGACGAAGAGTTCAAGATTGAGACACACCAACTCAGAACACTCAAGCAAGAGGAGGCTCTCAACTAATGGAATATGATGATCTTATGAAACAAGCGGAAGACTACGACAAAGCTACGTGCCGTAGTAAAGACATCAATGTTGCCGATTGTCTTACATACGAGGACAGAGATGACATTGCCAAGATCATTGATGCTAGAGTTGCCGAAGAATACGGTACAAACTACCCATTCAAATGGTCATTCTCATGCAGCGGATACTTTATCTGCTGATGAGTACACCACACGCACAAGAAAGGCTTGAGACCCTTTTCGAAGAGGTTAAACTAGCCTTTCCCTACCTATCAGAGGAACAACAAGCTGAGATCGCCATGAAGCGATTTGACGAGGAGTTAATCTGATGTTCCATAAGTCTGACATCATCGAAGCAGTAGCTTGGCTTGCTGGCCTGTATATGATTCTCACTATCGTCAGCCTGATTGTACAATCCACACACACTACCAACCCTCAACTTACTATGATACTATGGCAAAGGCAGACCCATTTAAAAATAGAATAAAGGACATCAACAAGTGGCATGCAACCAACGAGTTGACTGAGATTACTTTTGATATGGGCCACGAGGCAGCTCTCACCTGGGATTTGCCCGCCTCCTACGTCTGTGTTGTTAGGGCAATGAAGCCTGACGGCAAGATCGAAGAGAGATCATACCGCCAAGGTATAGCAGCCAAGCGGTACATGAAGAATTTACTGATGAATGACTGCGACTATGTAGTTATGACCAGTAATGCAATCCTTGACACATTACATGATCTACTATGACACTAAATCCACATGACTTATCTGAGATTTTAGATCGACTAGGATACTACATTGATGATGAAACAGGCGAGGTCAGCCTTGAGCTTGACCCGTGTGGGCCACCAACAATGGATAAGTTCTTAGTTTTATTAGCCTCTCAAGGTCAGTTAACTACCAAACGTAATGCAGCATGTGAGTTAGGTTTTTACTTGACCAACTGGCAATGCTTCAGTAGTATGGAGGAATACTGTAAAGTATTTCCTTATGAACAACAATGTAAAATTTATGATGACTAATTTGACACAACGCCAAATTGACCGTCTTGACGACTACGAATACTCACTTTTTCTCGCTTATGGTGACGCATACAAACCTACACCGACAGTTTCTTCTAGAACAAGAAGCGATCAGCTGTGGGAGGCAGAGACTTCACGATTCTTTAGAGAAACTAGAAGACAAATCTTACGCTTCCGCAAGCGTGTACGGGGTGTCGTCAATCAGAGAGGCTTTACCTTATCTGATGGAAAAGGTAGAACAGACTAAACATAAACTTAAAACAGGTCAAGCTGGTAAGTTTTATAAGGACATAGCTATCTACCTTGACGATTTAGAACCCCTTGCAATATCAACCATTGTACTCAAGGTTGTATTTGACAGAGTATTTAGCACACAAAGAGGAGCTAACCTTATCACTCCTACTCTTGTTGCTATTGGATCTGCATTAGAGTCTGAGTGTAAGTTCAGATGGTACAAAAAGGAATATCCAGGATTGATGCACTACATCAGTGAGAAATACTTTCACAATTCCTGTGGTACACGCCAGAAAGAGGTTATTGCCAGCCAAAAGTTTGGTCAACGTGACATCAGATGGACACCTTGGAGTATCAAGGCTAAGACATCTCTTGGCAGGTGGGCTCTGACACTTGTTATGGATACCACTCAATGGTTTACCATCAGCAAACGTAAGACACACCGTAAACGTTACGACTACAGAGTAGTACCAACGGATCTATTCAATGAGAAACGAGCTGAACTAATCAAATCAGCTGAGTTATTCTCTGGTATACCTTGGCCAATGCTAGTAGTACCAGACGATTGGGGCTATGATGAGGAGGGTAATATCATTTATGGTGGATACCTGACAAATACCATGATGAAAGGTCATGACTTAACTCGCAAGGGAAACCCCACCATAATACACGGAGAAACGCCTATTAACTTTTTAAACAAGTTACAAGCCGTCAAGTACTGTGTTAATCAGCACGTACTGTACACAGCAGAAGAGATGAGGTTGAAGGGTAGAATTATAGGTAAGTTTATACCTATATCACCTTCTACTAAGCTCCCACGCCCTGTAGATGCTGATACTAATGAGAAATCTAACCTAGCTTGGAGACGAGCTATGGCAGAAGCTCACAATGCTGATCGCATAAACTTTAAACGATCAGTAAGAACACGCACACAGCTAGAAGCAGCTAACAAATTTAAAGATGATGTCTTTTATCTTTGCTGGTCTTTTGACTACAGAGGTAGAGCATATCCTATACCAGCTTTCTTGACTCCTCAAGATACTGACTTTGGAAAGGCTATCTTAAGATTTGCTGATGAGGCTAGTGTGACAGATGAGGCAGAGTTTTGGTTATCTTTCCAAGTAGCTACAACCTACGGATTGGATAAAGAAACACTAGAGGACAGACATCTATGGGTGTCTAAAAATACTGAGCTCATCACCAAAGTTGCTACTGACCCCGTAAGATACTTGTCTTCATGGGAAGAGGTAGACGAACCTTGGCAATTCATGGCTGCTTGTCATGAATACTACCACTGTTGTATAGCTAAAGACAAGTTAACTACTGGTCTTATGGTGGCCGTTGACGCAACCTGTTCTGGATTACAGATCCTCGCAGGGCTCGCAGCTGACAAAAGTACAGCAGAGTTAGTAAATGTTGTCCCTAGTAACAAACCTAGTGACGCATATAAAGCGGTGGCAGAACAAGCCAAAGAGTTCTTACCAACGTACATGCACCATTGGATGACTCGTTCCGTGTGCAAACGCACAGTTATGACAATTCCTTACAATGCTACTAAAGATAGCAGTCGCAAGTACATACGTGAATCATTACTTGAAGAAGGCATAGATCCTACAAAGGATGAACTGACACAAATTGTTAATGCTGTTTACAACAGTATGGACAGTATCGTGCCTGGCCCAATGCAAGTTATGAGATGGATAAAGAAACATGTCGGACAGTACATCAGAAATGGTGCTACTGCAGTTGAATGGGTCACACCATCTGGTTTCATAGTCAATCAAAGAAGAGATGACATTGAAACAATGAGGATGGAACTACAACTACTTGGCAGGACAAGTATAAGATTACCTACAGGTAACACTACACCTAGTCCTAACAAGCATAAGTCTAGTACTGCCCCTAATTACATTCATTCATTCGATGCTTCGATCCTTCACAGATCTTTTAATCAATTCAATGAACCATTCACAGTCATACATGACTCAGTTCTTTGCAGAGCAGGAGACATGGGAACACTCAATCGCCTTGTGCGAGAGACCTACGCCAATATCTTTTCCGAAGAAGATTGGCTCTCTAAGTTTGCAAAGACAATCAATGCCTCTGAACCACCGCCAATCGTTGGAACATTAAATCCTAAAGATGTTTCAAATTCCACCTATTTTTTCTGTTAATTATGGCAACCACCTACGTCACACCCGACCCCGTAACACTTGATGGCTTTCAAGCTATCCTAAAACCTGGGGAGTGGGGATATAAGTTATCTGCCCTTGTAAAAGGTGACTTGATAACTAAGTTAGAAGAAGAACGTGAGTCAGCTTTAGAATGGGCTAGAAGCAAGAGCAAGAACCCTAAAAGAGTTACTGTAAAGCCTGAGCCTTGGGAAGAGCTAGACAATCAACAAGGTACTTACCACATTCGTTTTTCTTGGAGAGTTGATGATAAACTTTTCCCTGTTATTGTTGATACAGAAGGTACAGCAATTAAGGATACAGATACACCAATCTACAGCGGTAGTAAAGTTAAGCTAGCTTTCTTCCAAAAACCATACGTATTACCAACAGGTGATATAGGTACATCATTGAAACTAAAGGCAGTTCAACTTATTAGTCTTAACAGTGGAGCTGGCATTGTTGACAATGGTGATATGACAGCAGACCAAGCAGCTGACTTATTTGGTAAGACACAGGGATTCAAGGTTGAAGACCCTAATGTTGAAGCAGCTGGTACTCCTAGCTCTGTTGAGGATGACGACTTCTAATGCGTAGTCATTTAGAAGAACAAGTAGCTGATCTATTAGACCAGTTAAATGTAGACTATGAGTATGAATCTGAGAAGTTATCATATGTCATAGAAGCTAAGTACATTCCTGATTTTAAAGTTGGGGATGTATACTTAGAAGCTAAAGGTTACTTTCCATCAGATCAGAGACGCAAAATGAAAGCTGTTAAGAAGGCTAACCCAGAGTTAGACATTCGTTTCATCTTTCAAAACCCACTGACTAAAATATCCAAACACTCCAAAACATCCTATGCGATGTGGGCTGAGAAAAATGGATTTCCTTGGTGCGTATACTATGCAATTCCTGTTAACTGGGTCAAATGAATATTAACTTACCATTCGCTTATGTTGCTGGTAGTGATAAAATTGAATTTGATTTCACTGAGCTACGTAAGGACACACGTTATGTATTGAATGATGACCAAGTACTACGAGGCGAACAAGTTAATTATTTGAAGGGAAAAACTCCAAAAGAAATGGTAACTGATCATTTTAGAATCTTAGAGGATTACAAAGACCTCAAGGATTTAATTCTAAGAATGTTTAATAGTTTCTGTACTGCAACTTATGGACAACCCTTTAAGTTTAAGATAAGTACTTCTTGGCTTACTAAATTACAGAAAGGTGATTCTATACAACCACATAATCACGGTAATTGTTTCTACTCTGGTATACTGTACTATGGTGACAATTATGTAGATGCTAGTAGTTTATTCTTGCTAAATCCTTTATCAGGTACTCTTGCTAATCAATTTGCCCTTGGTAATAGAAGTCATCCAACACATGATTCTTGGTTTATAACTCCAGAAGAGGGAGGAATACATTTCTGGCCATCTTGTATAAATCATTATGCCAAGAAAAATAAAAGCGAGGACAGAGTATCATTAGCATTTAACTTTATACTCACTGAACCCGTTTACAGTTTCGACTCATCATTTGACCCTAGATGGATTTAAACAATGAATCAGCCTTCCTATATCACACCAGCTGTCCTAGCTGTGGTTCGTCAGACGGTAATTCCGTATATGATGATGGACATACTTATTGTTTTGTATGTAACCATTTTGATAGCGGGGAGTTACGTGACGATAGTGGCAAACAAACCAAAACAGCTATGCTTAAAGGAACCCCTGTTAGATTAAAGAAACGCGGTCTATCAGAAGAGACCTGTCGAAAGTACCGTATCCACAAGGACGGTGAGACTTTACGTATGCACTACTTAACTAAAACTGGTCAAGTATGTGCTGCTAAGATTAAAACTAAAGACAAAGACTTCTGGATGGAAGGTAACAACACCGACCATCAACTTTTTGGGCAAAATTTATTCCCAGATAAAGGCACTCGACTTACCATATATGAAGGTGAGTTAGATGCAGCCTCTGGATGGGAAGCACAACCCAAATGGCCTCATGTATCCATACCAAATGGAGCTAAGGCTGCAAAGAAATCATTACAGAGGGTGTTAGACCTACTTCAAGGTTATGAAGAGGTTGTATTATTCTTTGATAATGATGAGGCAGGTAGACAGGCAGCACAAGAATGTGCAGAGCTACTACCCCCTGGAAAAGCTAAAATTGCTAGGCTTGAGAAGTACAAAGACGCTTCCGAAGCACTACAAGCAGGAGATAATGAAGCCGTAAGACGTGCAATCTGGGATGCAAAGACATACAGACCAGACGGTATCGTTGATGCAAAATCATTACTTGAATTAATTACCACACCCACCCCACCCGCTGACCATGATTACCCATTTCAAGGATTACAAGACAAGCTGCACGGCATACGGTATGGAGAACTTATCACAATTACTTCAGGATCTGGTACAGGAAAATCCAGCTTCTGTAGGGTTCTTGCAAGTCATCTTCTCAACAGACAAGAACGAATCGGTTACTTGGCACTTGAAGAATCTAACCGTAGGACGGCTCTCGGATTAATGTCCGCACAGCTCGGTAAACCTTATCATCTTGAAGAATATGAACGAGCAGAACTCGAATACGCCTACAACAGTACTATTGCTAATTGGAATCTTTTCTTGTTCGATGGCTTTGGCAGCTATGACCCTGACACAATTTACAGTAGGATCGAATACCTTGCCTGTGGATTGGAATGTCGTGTTATCTTTCTTGACCACCTGAGTATATTGCTGAGTGGATTAGACGGAGATGAGAGACGTATGATTGACATCACGATGACGAAATTACGCTCACTTGTTGAACGTACTGGTATCACATTGTTTCTTGTATCACATCTCAGACGTACTCAGTCAGATCAAAACCATGAGGAAGGAGCACGTGTAACACTAGGACAACTGAGAGGATCTGCTGCTATTGCACAGTTATCTGATACAGTCATTGCCCTTGAACGTGACCAACAAGACCCAAACAAACAGAACACCACCACTGTTCGTGTCTTGAAAAACAGAAACAGCGGAGAGGTAGGTGTTGCTAACCAACTGATCTATGACCTACGAACATGCACCTTCACCGAACATGAAGTTACGCCCGACTTCGACCCGACCACAGACTTCGGGTAGTATTAATCTAGCGTTTGACATAGAAACAAACGGATTAGATTGTACTGAAATACATTGTATAGTTACACAAGACCTAGATACTGGTCTAGTAACTGAGTACAATGACCAAGCTTCTCCTAACTATAGTATTGCAAATGCAGTAAATGACTTGGAGGTAGCTACTAACATTATATCTCACAATGGTATAATGTATGACATACCGCAAATTAAAAAACACTTCCCTTTTTATAAGGGTCATGCTAAACATTGGGACACTCTTATACTGAGTCGTTTCTTCCACCCTGACATGCTAGAGCTAGACCTCAGACGTAAATGGCCTATGATGCCAGCTCGTTTGTATGGTTCACACAGTCTTGAAGCATATGGTTACAGGCTACGTTGTTTCAAAGACACGTTTGCTAAAACTACTGACTGGCAAGAATGGTCACAAGAAATGCAGGACTACTGTAAAAAGGACGTTGCTATCTTAGCTAAATTATGGACACATTTCCAAAAATCCCTCAAAGCATTGTCTTAGAACATCAGATAGCAGAACTAATGGCTACACAAAAAGCCACTGGTTGGCCGTTTGATATAAACAAGGCACAGGAACTAGAGAACCAGCTGTTAACTAGGCTGGAAAACCTACGAAGAAAGGCTGAGAACATCTGCCACTACGTTCCACATAACTTGTTTACTCCTAAAAGAGACAACAAGAAACAAGGCTACATAGCTGGGGCAGAGATGCAAAGGTTAAAGGATTTTAATCCTAGTAGTCGAGAGCATATAGCTTGGTGGTTTAAAACTTTCCAAGACTGGACACCTACTAAACTCACACCCACTGGTAAAGCAGTGATTGATGAGACAGTGCTCAAAGAAATAAATACAGAGGAAGCATTAGTATTCTTAGAAATTCTGGTCATACAGAAGAAACTAGGAATGTTATCCCAAGGAACTAATGCGTGGTTGAAGCTAGTCAAGGATGGCAGACTTCACCACTCTTGCTTTATCGGTGCAGTGACACATCGAATGGCACATTCACACCCGAATCTTAGTCAAGTAAGTTCGGACAAGGATTGCCGTGAATTATTTATCACACAACCAGACTGGAAGCTTATCGACAGCGATCTAGCTGGTATAGAATTAAGATTATTTGCACACTACTTAGCCAGATACGATGGCGGTAGGTATGGAAAGATCTTACTTGAACAAGATATTCATCAAGTCAATGCGGATAAAATTGGCATCTCTCGCAGACAAGTTAAGACTATTACGTATTGCTTTCTTTATGGAGGGGGCAACCAGAAACTTGGACTCTCTTATGACAACATGTTATCCCCCGAAGCTGCAAAGAAGAAAGGGGCAGAGATTAGGCGAGCTTACTTGGATGCTGTTGACGGTCTCGAAGATTTGGTTGAAGCTACTAAGAAAGTTGCTACGAGAGGTAGTATACGTGCTATCGACAAACGTCAAATCCTTGTGGACAAAGAACACAAAGCATTAAACTGCCTCTTGCAGGGATCGGCAGCAGTTATCGCAAAGCGTTGGCTACTACTAACTGATGCTAAACTAGGCAACACTACCCATGAGCGTTATGCTTTTGTGCATGACGAACAAGTGTTAGGTGCTCCAGCTGCAAACGCAGAGTACATAGCTGAGGTATGCAAACTATCCGCACTAGAAGCTGGTGAGTATTACAACTTACGATTACCCATTGAAGCTGACGCACAAATTGGCGACAACTGGGCACAGGTACACTAATGCTATTAATTGACTCTGACTTCCTTGCTTACAAAGCTGCTCAAGCTTGTGAGATAGGTATAGATTTTGGAGAAGATGTCATCATCGCTCAATCACAATTCAGTGAAGTACTAAAAGTATTTCATAATGAATTAAATAAAGTGACAAAAGCTATGATGGAAGACAACTTCATACTATACTTTTCAAGCACTAAAAATTTTAGAAAGAAAATTTACCCTGATTACAAGGGACATCGAATGAAACGTAAGCCCCTTGGCTACAAACGTTTAGTAAATTATTGTAGAGAAAACCACAACTTTAAATTAATCGAAGGGTTAGAAGCCGATGATACTATTGGCATCGAAGCAACACGTTTTGCAGACCCAAACAATATTGTTGTCAGTCCAGACAAGGACATGAGACAGATTCCTAGTACGCTATGGGATATGAAAGATGATGTTGTTGAGATTACTAAAGAAGATGGTGATCGTTGGCATCTAATACAGAGCCTAAGCGGAGACCCCACAGATGGGTACTCTGGTTGCCCTGGAATAGGAGTCAAGCGAGCATCCGAATTACTAGACAAGAATGAAAACAAGTGGGAGGCAGTGTGTAAAGCCTATAGAGATAGAGGGTTATCAGACGATGACGCTTTGCTCAACGCACGTCTAGCCAAGATCTTACAAAAAGAAGATTTCGATCATGACCGCAACCAACCTATTTTATGGACTCCTAATTAATTATGTTGAATGATTTGTTTCCACACCCTTTGGTAGCTAGAACTGGTAGAATCCAACAGTGGATTAAAGAACCAGAAGGACGTTTACCTGTCAGCTGCACAGTATTTGTAGTTGAAGATAGCATCGAGGGTGAGAATGGAATAGAAGCTAGCTGGCGTTTTGTCAGTCATGCTCTACGATTTGGAGCAGGTGTAGCAGTACATCTCTCTAAGATTAGACCTAATGGTCACACCAATGAGAAAGGATTAGTCGCTAGTGGCCCTGTATCATTTGGTAAAGTATACTCTGCCCTTAATGAAACGCTAAGGCGTGGGGGAGTATACAAAAATGGAGCTTGCGTCCTGCATCTTGACTTAGATCATGACGACATCCTAGAATACATCACAACACCAAGAGAAGAATTAGCTTGGGTTAAACGTTGTGTAGATTTAACTCCAGAGATGTGGGAGAACACACCTCATAAAGAAGCATTGTTACACGGCATCAAGTCTGGTGACATTTGGTTAAACAAAATTAAGTATCAGTATGGAAAACGAATCTACTCCAACGTCTGTCTTGAGGTTTACCTGCCCTCACGTGGCACGTGCTTGTTACAGCATGTCGCTCTCAGTGCCTGTGTGCTCTCCGATATACAAGAGGGTTTCACTACAGGTATGTCCGAGTTGTGTAATCTCCATTCAAGGACAGGTGTTGGAAAATCTGGAGAGTACCTTGCCTCGGAAAATGACAGACAAGTTGGGCTCGGAATGCTCGGTCTTGCCAACCTCCTTAGACGTTACAAAGTAACTTATGCAGAGTTTGGAGAGGCATTGGATAGAGTTAACTATGGTGTGGAAACTTCAGAAGATGATACTTCCTTACCAGAAAATGCTCTTAAGATAGCCTTTGCTATCAAACGTGGAATACTAGCAGCAGCTGATATAGCTCGTGAGCATGGTATGGAGAGAGCATTTGCTATAGCTCCTACTGCATCATGTAGTTACAGCACCAAAGATCTTGATGGGTTTACATCCTGTCCTGAGATTGCTCCACCAATAGCTCGAAGTGTAGACCGTGACAGTGGTACATTTGGAGTTACATCTTATGATTATGGCGAAGTTGAGATCGCCTCGGAAGTTGGCTGGGACGCATACAAGCGTGTAGCAGACGGCATAATGACAATGCTCAATAAAACGGGACTTCTTCACGGATACTCATTTAACTCTTGGAGTGATGTAGTAACCTATGACAATGCGTTCATTGAAGAGTGGCTGGACAGCCCCCAAACATCTTTATATTATTCCCTACAAGTAATGGGAGATACACAAGATAAGTCCAGTGCGTTTGCTGCATTAGATGAAAGTGATGTCGATGATTACTTGAGTGGGATACTAAACGAACCCATTACATGTATAGGTTGTGCAGAATGAACCCTTATGATAAGTTATTACAACGGAAAAGAAAGTGGACTCCCGTTAAGCCCACGAAAGGAAAGCTACTTGAAGGTAGTGAAGAAGCCATCTACCGTGCTCTGGCAATACGCCATATGGAGCTACCTGTGGGTGACTTCATTACGGAAACCCTTAGCAAAGAGGTTCCCGAAATTGCTAGAACACTTCTCGTCTCAAACGTAAAGGACGAGGAGAACCATGACCTTGCTCTTGGCTACATCGCTGACGCCCTTGGCGTTGACGATAAGGCTGAGAGAGAGGCTAAACTATTACGTGATGCTTGGATAGCTCATCCAGATCACACTGTCCTTAAAGCTTTGGTGGCTGAACGTGCTATTTTCTTTGTTATTCTACCTTTCAATAGGTTTTGTGGCGATGCTGCTCTTAGGACAGTATCGGCTGATATTTCCAGAGATGAGCAAATTCATGTCGCCTGCAACTCTTTGGTATGTGCTGATATGGGTTTACGTCCTAGCAACTCTTTGGACAAACTTAGGAAGGCTACTATAAATTGGATCTTTGAACCACTAAATGATATAGCACCTAACAAATATTTAAGCAGAAAATTTTGGACGGACTCAAGTGACCGTTTAATGTACGAAGGTAAAGCCCCAGAGCTTGCCGATACTAAGCGAGCTAGAATGCCCGCATTTTTTGAACATGCAAACACCAACTTACCCAAGTACGCTTGAATGGGGACGCATCGAAAAGATGATTGATGATCTTGACGAGCAGTTTCCAGACAAGTTTCCAGACCACACACTATCAGAGAAAGAAATATCTTTTAGGGCTGGTCAACTATCAATTATTAGATTACTAAAAGAAAACTTAAAAGGAGAATAACTATGTGTGTCCCAGGATTATTCGGGGGCGGTAGATCTGCCCCACCAGCCCCGCCAACACCAGCCCCGCCAACTACCCCACCAGCTCCAATGCCTATACAACAGGCTCCCACACCTATACCAGAAGCTCCTACTCCTGCTCCTGTATCAGAAGATGAGACTAAGCGTAAAGCTAAAGTCAAAGCTAAAAAGGTTGCTAAGAAAGGACAAGGACAAACAGGTACAACTAGCTTACAAACTAGAAAGCCAGAATCAGGTGGGCTCTCAGGTATAACTACACCACAAGGTACTAACACTAGTGGCGGTGGTTCTGCTGGAGGATCTTATTAATGAAAAACGCACGGCAAAGATACAATGAGTTATCTAGTCACCGTGAACAATTTCTACATGTTGCATACGAATGTGCAGAGTATACTATACCCACATTAATAATGCGTAATGAAGGTGATGCTTTATATCAAAGCTTCCAAACACCTTGGCAATCAGTCGGGGCCAAAGGAGTTACCACGTTGAGTTCAAAGCTCATGCTAGGTCTCCTACCCCCGTCAACCAGTTTTTTCAAGCTACAACTAGATGATTCTAATTTGGGTGAGGAAATACCACCCGAAGCAAAGAGTGAATTAGATTTAAGTTTTGCAAAAATAGAACGTATGATTATGGAAAGCATTGCTGCTTCCACAGATCGTGTACAAATCTTTGCAGCTTTAAAACACTTAGTTGTAACAGGTAATGCTCTACTATTTATGGGTAAAGAAGGTATGAAAGTATATCCTCTTAATAGATATGTAGTTGAAAGAGATGGTAATGGTAACGTAATAGAAATAGTAACTAAAGAAAGAGTCAGTAAAAAACTATTAGGTCTTCCAGAATTGGATGCAGAGAATAGTCCTAACGATGACTCTAAAGGTGACTACAAAGGTACAAAAGATGTAGACGTATATACATGTGTCAAACTATATGACAATGGATGGCGTTGGCATCAAGAAGCTAATGATTCTATCATACCCGATAGTGTAGGAAAAGCTCCAAAGGATAAGACTCCTTGGCTCCCTCTTAGGTTTGTAACTGTGGACGGAGAAGATTACGGACGTTCTAGAGTTGAAGAGTTTCTTGGTGACATTAAATCTTTAGAAGCATTAATGCAAGCTATCGTTGAAGGTAGTGCAGCTGCAGCTAAAGTTGTATTTACTGTCTCACCTTCTTCTGTAACTAAACCAAGCTCACTAGCAAATGCTGGTAATGGTGCTATCATACAAGGTAGACCTGATGATATAGGTGTAGTACAAGTAGGTAAAACTGCTGACTTCCAAACTGCATATCAAATGATTGGTGTATTAGAAAAAAGATTAGCAGAGGCTTTTCTTGTTTTAAGTGTACGTCAGTCAGAACGAACAACTGCAGAAGAAGTACGTATGACACAGATGGAACTAGAGAGACAGCTTGGTGGCCTCTTCAGCTTGCTCACGACAGAGTTCCTCATACCTTATTTAAAACGTAAGATGCACAGTCTAACTAGGTCTAAAAAAATACCTAGTATACCTGAGAAGTTAGTTAAACCTACTATTGTAGCAGGTGTAAACGCTTTGGGTAGAGGACAAGATAGAGAAGCATTAGTACAATTCATCACAACCATAGCACAGACTATGGGGCCAGATGCTTTAGCTCAATATTTAAATGCTGATGAAGCTATTAAACGTCTAGCTGCTGCACAAGGTATAGATATACTTAACCTTGTTAAGAGCATGGAAGAACGTAATGCAGAGCAACAACAAGCTATGCAAGCACAACAGATGCAATCACTTACTGACCAAGCTGGTCAACTAGCTGGTACTCCACTGATGGATCCACAAAAGAACCCACAAGTTCTTGAAGGATTACAAGGTGCTACACAACAAACCCCACCACCCCCACCACCACAATAATTATGGCAGAAACAATTCGCTACGACACTTCAGATGATCCTGTAGCAGCACAAGCTATTGCAGAAAAAGAAGCTGAATCTTTAAAAATAGGTGAAGAACTTATAGCAAAGCAAGATAAAAGACTTGCTGGTAAATATAAGACACCCGAAGAATTAGAGGCTGGCTATCTTGAACTACAAAAAAGATTAGGTGAAACACCTGAGACATCTGAAACAACTGAACCAGAACCAGAGTATCAATTATATTCTGATGACGGGGCAGTAAACTATGATACTGCAAACGAATTATATGGAGATAAACTAGGAGACTTATTTAAGTCCAACGACATTGATCCGTTTGCAATGAGCAAACACTTTGACGAAAATAATGGTAGTCTAGATGATACCATGTATGAACAGTTAAGCAAAGCTGGCCTAAGTAAAACTGTAGTTGATAATTATTTAGAAGGTGTCAGAGCTGAAGTAGGTTTAAAAGCTGAAACAGCAGAACCAATATTAACTGAAGCAGAAGTCAATGAAGTTAAAACTTTAGCTGGCGGTGAAAAAGGTTATCAAGATTTAATGGATTGGGCTGGTAATAATTTAGGGCCAGATGCAGCAAAAGATTATGACGATGTCTTAGCTACAGGTAATAAATCAGCAGTAAAATTTGCAGTGAAAGCACTTATGGGACAATACGAAGACGCCAATGGCAGAGATTCTAAGCTTGTTACAGGCAAAGAGTCAGCCCCAGAAACATACAGAAGTATGGCTGAGGTTGTGAGAGATATGAATAAAGCAGAGTATCAAACTGATGAAGCGTTCAGAGATGATGTCATCAGAAAATTATCCGCATCAAACTTAAAAGTATAGGAGCTAAAAAATGCCGATGGGAAAAGGAACTTACGGAAGTAAGAAAGGTAGACCTGCTAAGAAAATGAGCAAGGGTATGTCAAAACTACCTGCAGCTGTACGTAAAAAAATCTTAGGTAATAAGAAAAAGTAATGGCTGTCAAAAAGAAAAGTGTCAGTCTTAAAATGGGTAAACATAAGTCTCGCTCAGGTGGACTGACAGCAGCTGGTAGAAAAAAATATAATAGAGCTACTGGCTCAAATCTAAAAGCTCCACAACCCCAAGGTGGTGCTCGTAAACGCTCCTTCTGTGCTCGCATGAAAGGAGTCAAAGGGCCAATGAAAAAGCCCAACGGTAAGCCAACCCGTAAAGCTTTGGCACTACGTAAATGGAAATGCTAATGGCATACAAAAAGAAGTGTGGATGTAAACACGGAGGCAAAAGAAAGTAATGGCTAAACGTGGATTATACGCAAACATACATGCCAAGAGAAAGCGTATCAAAGCTGGCTCTGGTGAGAAGATGAGAAAGGTGGGGAGCAAAGGAGCTCCTACGGCTGCCAATTTCAAACGGTCAGCAAAAACCGCAAAACCTTATAAAAAGAAAAAGTGAAAGACGGTATCGCAAAGTACGGTAACGTTTTTAGTAAGGAGTATTGTCAAGAACTCGTTGACTACTATGAATCAAATTCAGAACAAGCTTATCAAGGAATAGGTACAGGAGATCACTTAGGTCATAATTTATATCTAAGTGAGAGAAAATACGTAGACTTTATTTTAGAAAAAATTAAAGAAGTACTTAAAGAATATGTTAAGGACTATACGTTTGGACAATTTTCTGGAGATGATGGTTACTTACTAAGAAAGATTTACGGTGCTACAAAGTTCCACGCTAACGGTTTGTTTGGCTCACATGATGATGGCAAGTTAAGATCGGTTGGTCTTACTATCGGCTTGAATAATGATTATGAAGGCGGTGAGTATGAGTTTCCTAATCAAGAACTTACCACAACTTTACAACAAGGAGAGGTTTTAATATATCCTGTATATTATACTCACCCTCATTCCGTATCTGCTCCTAAAGGATATAGATACGTTGTACACACATACCTTAACCAATGAATATTGAAAGATTTATATATCTATTTAACTTTACTAACAAACATATTTATTTGCTCTGGCGTTATACGTCATTGGAATAATATACCATCAAAACAACATGACACCACAGAACATTTTTCCAAACGAAACACCCCCAAGACCTATGACACATCACAACCATGACTACTGGCATAATGCTGAAGAGACTAATGGCAGGCTTGCCATGCTTGGCTTTGTTGCTGCTCTCGGCTCCTATATATTCACAGGACAAATCATCCCAGGAATCTTTTAATCCATACTACGACTCTCATACGAGGTGGAAGATGTCGTGTTTTGACTTCGAGCTTGCTAAGATCGGGGTCTTAACTGATGAGAGTCTGGATAGACAATCTCAACTTAATCTTATAAATTTCTTTCTCTCTAAAGTAGAGAAGGAATGTTCACACATACAACTTAATTAAATGGCTGCAATCTCATTACAAAGAGAAACAACCAATAAGTGGCAAGAGTTATGTGAGTGGGTAACAAGCACAGACAACCGCATTTATGTTGGTTGGTTTGGTGTGCTTATGATCCCCGCATTACTTACAGCTACAACTTGTTTTATTATCGCCTTCATAGCTGCTCCTCCTGTTGACATAGACGGGATACGTGAACCAGTTTCTGGCTCTCTTCTCTATGGAAACAACATCATCTCAGGGGCAGTTGTCCCGTCATCAAACGCAATCGGACTCCACTTCTACCCAATCTGGGAAGCAGCAACTTTGGATGAATGGTTGTACAACGGTGGCCCATACCAACTTGTCATCTTTCACTTCCTTATCGGTGCAGCATCTTACATGGGACGCCAATGGGAACTTAGTTATAGACTAGGAATGAGACCTTGGATCTGCGTTGCTTACTCAGCTCCAGTATCAGCTGCACTAGCAGTATTCCTTGTATACCCTTTTGGACAGGGGAGCTTCAGTGATGGCATGCCTCTTGGTATTTCTGGTACTTTTAACTTCATGTTTGTATTCCAAGCAGAAC
>OCZA010000258.1_pt1 | contig 18935 bp, 19 predicted proteins | sample 1539021 | NCBI WGS metagenome assembly OCZA01 (sample SAMEA2619376, study PRJEB22493) | marine metagenome | biome: marine biome (ENVO:00000447); feature: surface water layer (ENVO:00002042); material: "saline water (ENVO:00002010), including plankton (ENVO:xxxxxxxx)" | depth 5 m | reverse complement strand
GTAGTAGACGTTAAGTTTGATGGAGAACTTCCAGAAATTTTAACAGCATTGGAATGTAAAAATGGAGACAATAGACTTGTTTTAGAAGTTGCCCAACATTTAGGTGAAACTACAGTACGAACAATCGCAATGGATGCTACTGAAGGGTTGAAAAGAGGCGATGAAGTAACTAATACAAATGCACCAATACAAGTTCCAGTTGGACCTGAAACTCTTGGAAGAATTATCAACGTTATTGGAGAACCAATTGATGAAAGAGGTGAGGTTAAAACAAAAGAGAGCTGGCCAATTCACCGAGCTGCACCTGAATTCAACGACCAATCAACTGAGACCGAGATACTTGTAACTGGTATTAAAGTAATTGATCTACTTGCCCCTTACGCAAAAGGAGGAAAAATTGGATTATTTGGTGGTGCTGGTGTGGGTAAAACAGTTTTGATTATGGAATTAATTAATAACGTTGCAAAAGCCCATGGTGGGTTTTCAGTTTTTGCAGGTGTTGGAGAGAGAACTAGAGAAGGAAATGATCTTTATCATGAGATGATGGAGTCAGGGGTTATTAAACAAGATGGCCCTGGATCTAAAGCAGCATTAGTTTATGGACAAATGAATGAACCTCCAGGAGCAAGAGCTAGAGTTGCACTTACAGGATTGACTGTAGCTGAATACTTTAGAGATCAAGAAGGGCAAGACGTACTTTTCTTTGTTGATAATATTTTTAGATTTACTCAAGCGGGTTCAGAAGTTTCTGCTCTTTTAGGAAGAATTCCATCAGCAGTTGGTTATCAACCAACTCTGGCAACTGATATGGGTAATCTTCAAGAAAGAATTACAACAACAAACAAAGGATCGATTACTTCAGTTCAAGCGATTTATGTGCCAGCTGATGATTTAACTGATCCAGCTCCAGCCACGTCATTTGCACACTTGGATGCAACAACAGTACTTTCAAGACAAATAGCTGAGATTGGAATTTATCCAGCTGTTGATCCACTAGACTCAACTTCAAGAATTTTGGACCCTAGAATTGTTGGAGACGAACATTATAAAGTGGCTAGAGATGTACAAAAAATATTACAGTCTTATAAATCATTACAAGATATCATAGCTATTTTAGGTATGGATGAATTATCCGAAGAGGACAAATTAGTTGTCGCAAGAGCAAGAAAAATCCAAAGATTTTTATCTCAACCTTTCTTCGTAGCAGAAGTATTCACTGGATCTCCAGGTAAATTAGTTGATTTAGAATCAACTATTAAAGGGTTTGATGCAATCTGCAAAGGTGAATATGATCATCTTCCAGAGGCAGCATTTTACATGGTTGGTACAATTGAAGAAGCTATAGAAAAAGCTGAGAAAATGAAAAAAGAAGCAGCAGCTTAATGAGTGAAGAATTTAAAGTTGAAATAGTCAATCCTGAAAAATCTTTTCTTTCAAAAGAAGATGTAACAGAAGTTGTAGTTCCAGCTTTTGAAGGTGAAATGGGAATACTAAAAGATCACATTTCAATTATTTCTTTCTTAAAACCAGGAATAATTACAATCCATTCAAAATCTGGAGAAGAGAAGTTTTATGTTGAAGATGGAATAGTTGAATTTAAAAATAATAATTTATCTATCTTAACTAGCTCAATCTTTAATTTGAATGAAGTAGAAAAAAATAAGCTACAAGATTTACTAAAATTAGCAGAAGAAGAAGCCAGTAAATCAGAGGCAAATGATCAAACAAAATATTTAGTAGATCAAAAGATTGAAGTTTTAAAATCCCTTAATTAATTATTTTTTTTATTTTTTCTTTAAGTTCTTTATAGACATGAAATTTGAAGTCGACTACTACCTCAGTCAGCTTATCTACATCTATCCACTTCCATTCTAAAAACTCAGGTTTATTTGTTTTGATATTAATCTCTTCATCATTCCCTAAAAATCTCATTAAAAACCATTTTTGTTTTTGTCCTTTATACTTACCTTTCCATATAATACCCAACAAATGATCTGGAAGTTCGTAAGTTATCGTTCCATCAATTTCTTTAATCACCTCTACTTTTTTGATACTAGTTTCTTCCTCTAATTCTCTGTAGGCTGCAGTCAAAAAATCTTCTCCTTCATCTACACCACCTTGAGGCATTTGCCAAAAATTTTTTGGATTATCAATTCTTTTAGCAACAAAAACTTTATTTTCTTTATTTAAGACAATTATCCCTACACCACTTCTGAGTGGTAAATCTCTAAATTTTTCTTTCATTTTAACCGTTAAGAAGTTTGATAGCGTAATCTAATTGATTATCTGTTTCAGTTTTTATTCTAAAGTCCTCATTCTCTTCACCAATTTCTATATCAGGTGACACACCAACTTCAGAAATAGACTTACCGGAAGGTAAGTAATATTTGGCAACAGTTAATCTTATTGCACCCTTATTTTTTAGAGGAATTATTGATTGAACAGAACCTTTTCCATAACTATTTTCCCCTAATAAAATTGCTCTTTTATGATCTTTTAAAGCACCAGCTACAATTTCTGAGGCTGAAGCTGAACCATAATTAATTAACACAATTAACTTTTTACCATTTGTTAGGTCACCTTTCTTAGCAAACCATTTTCTATTTTCAGAAGCTTTTCTACTTTTTGTAGATACTATTTCCCCGTTTTCTAAAAAAAAATCTGAAATTTTTATTGCTTGAGAAAGCAAACCACCAGGATTGTTTCTTAAATCTAAAATATATGATTTAACAGAGTCATTTTTTTCTAATTTTTTTATTTCTCTTTCAATTTGTTTACCACTATTTTCATTAAATGACGTTAATCTAATATATCCAATATTTTTTTCTAAAAGATCTGCTTTGACAGATTTAATTTGAATTACTTCTCTTATTACATTGAAAATTAGAGCTTTCTTTTCTCCTCGTCTTCTTATGGTCAATTCTATTCCAGAACCAACTGGACCTCTCATCAAATCTACTGCTTCACTTAAAGATTTACCTTGAACTTGTGTATTGTTTATTTTGACAATGTAATCTCCTGCCTTAATACCTGCTTTGGATGCAGGAGTATCATCAATGGGGGAAATTACTTTAACAACTCCAGACTCCATACCCACTTCAATACCCAATCCTCCAAATTCACCACTAGTTTCAGTTTGCATTTCGTTAAAAATTTCTGGTGACATATAAGCCGAATAAGGATCTAATGACTGAAGAAGTCCATTTATTGCAGAATCCATACTTTCAGATTGATTTACTTCATCCACATATTCTTTATTTATTTTTTCAAGAACCTCTCCAAATAAATCAATTTTTTTATAAATATTATTTTCAGAGGAGTAAGCTTTGGAAACAAAAAATGAGAAAATTAATAATAATGCTGCTAAACTTTTGTTAATCATATAATTAATTTCTCTTTAGGTATTAATTCAGACCACATTTTTTCAAGTTCATAAAATTTTCTTTTTTCTGGGTGAAATATATGAACAATTAAGTCAATACCATCAACCAACTTCCATTCACTGCTATCTTTGCCCTCTATCCTAGAATCTTTGACTCCACTATTTTTTAATTTTTCTAAAACTTGCTCTGATAAAGATTGTATATGTCTAGACGATGTCCCACTAGCAATTATCATAAAATCAGCCATAGAACTTTTGTCTTTAAGATCAATGCTTACTATGTCTTGTGCTTTATTTATATCTAGTGTGTTGATAACTATTTGTTTTAGATCAGAAATTTTATCCATTAATTAATTTAAGATTATCAAATTTTTCTCAATTGAGAAGAAGAAATATTGACCTTATTAAATTCTATAAATTTCAAATTTTTCTTATTAAGCCTTCTGTATGTAGTTGAATTTAATGATTTTTTTTTATAGCCATGACGATCAAAGACAATAATATTACATTTTTGTGAAATAGTTTTCCACTTATGCCATTTATGAAAATTTACTAAATTGTCTGCCCCCATCAAAAAATAAATCTCACTTTTTTTCTTTTTATAAAAAAAGTTAATCAAATTAATTGTTCTATTTGATTTGATAATATCCTCATAAAAACCCACTTTTATATATTTCTTATTTCCAATAATTTTTTTACAATTCTTTATTCTTGTAGTTAAATTTGTATTACTTCTCCTTTTAAAAGGATTTTTTTTTGTAATTGCCCAAATTACCTCTTTTAACATAAATCTTTTTACTGCTTCTTTAGATATTGTTAAATGACCTTTATGAGCGGGATCAAAAGTTCCACCAAGAATACCAATTTTATTTTTTTTTAAGCTCAAATTATTTCCTTATTTTTCCTTTACTAGTTATTTGATACTTGTAGGAAACTAGTTGATTTAAGCCAACTGGTCCACGCGGTGGAAGAGTATTTGTTGAAATTCCAACTTCTCCACCAAAACCAAATTCACCTCCATCTGCAAATTGAGTAGATGTATTATGCATTGCAATGGAACTTTTTGTTTCCTTTAAAAATTTCTTTGCAGATTTTTTATTATCTGTGATGATAGAGTCAGTATGCATAGTTCCATATTTATTAATATGGGCTATTGCTTCATTTAAATTATTTACTGATTTTACTGAAACAACTGAGGATAAATATTCTTTAGACCAATCTTTATTAGAAGCTTTTTTAACGTTACCTTTATATGATTTCATTATTTTACTGTCTCCAATAATTTTACATCCACTCTCCTCTAAACTTTTTAAAATTGAATTACCAATTTTTTTTATAATTTGTTTATGTAATAATATTGTTTCTGTTGCACCACAAATTGCAGTATTTCTTAACTTTGCATTGTAAACAACATTTTGAGCTATTTTAGGATTTGCGTCTTTATCTACATAAGAATGACAGATACCTTCTAAATGACCAATAGTTGGAACTGTTGATAAATCTTGAACTTTTTTAACTAAACCTTTTCCTCCTCTTGGAATAATTACATCAATGAACCTACTCATTTTAGTTAAAAGAAAATCGACTACAGTTCTTTTTTTTATGTCAATAAATTGAATAAAATTCTCATCAACTTTATTTTTTTTTAAAGACTTTCTAAAGAGCTTTGAAAGTATAAAATTTGAATAAAATGCCTCTGAACCACCTTTTAAAATTACTGGATTACCTGATTTAAAACATAATGAAGCGACATCAGATGTAACATTTGGCCTGCTCTCATAAATTATTCCAATAACTCCTATTGGAATTGATACTTTAGAGATATTTAAACCATTTGGTCTCTTCCATTTTTCTAGAACAATATTTGTTGGATCTTTTAATTTTATTATTTTTTTGATTGAATTAACGATATCTGATATTTTTTTATCATTTAATATCAGTCTTTTTATTAAATTATCTTTAACTTTTTTTTTTAACGCATTCTTAATATCTTTTTTATTCTCATTTAAAATTAACTTTTTATTTTTTTCAATTAATCGGTAATAATCCTTTAAAATCTTGTCCTTTTTCTTGGAATTTATTTGATTAGAAAAAGCTTTTTTTGATTTTTTACCAATATTAATCAATAAATTTTTCATTAAATTTCTACCATGTCATCTTTGTGAACAACTTCAGATTTTGAAACATATCCAAGAATTTTTTGTATTTCATTTGAGTGATAACCTTTGATTTTTTCAATTTCTTCAGATGAAAAAGAACTTAACCCTCGAGCAAAATCTCTTTTTTTAGCATCTATAATTTTAATATGATCCCCCTTTTTAAATTTTCCTGAAACTTTTCTAATACCAGCTGCAAGTAAACTTTTTCCATTAATAAGTGCTTTTTTTGCACCTTCATCAATTATTAATTCCCCTTTTGGTGAAACAGAACTAATAATCCATTTTTTTCTAGCATGTAATTTTGATATTTTTGAAACAAACCATGTACAATTATTTTTTTTTTCAATTCGACTTATTGGATTTAAATAAAGACCATTTGCTATAATCATATTACAGCCTGCTAAATTACAAATTTTAGCTGCTTCAATTTTTGTATTCATACCACCACTACCTAATTCTGTCATACCTTTGATATTAATATTTCCTATATCTCTACTTAAATTATCAACTTTTTTAATCAATTTAGCATCTTTAAATATTTTTGGATTTTTTGTAAAAAGTCCATCAACATCAGATAGTAAAATTAAAGTATCAGCATTAGTTATTTGCGCTACTCTAGATGCTAATCTATCGTTATCTCCATACTTTATTTCTGAAGTAGCAATAGTATCGTTTTCATTTACTATTGGTATATAGTCAAGTTGAAATAAATTTTCAAAAGTTCTTTTTGCATTTATAGATCTTCTCCTTTCTTCTGTGTCGTCTAAAGTTAATAAAATTTGTGAAATATTTAATTTATATTTAGAGAATGTTTTTGTGAACAAATTCATCAGTTCTATTTGACCTATAGAAGCTATTGCTTGACTCTTATCAAGTTTAAGTCGTGATTTATTAAATTTCATTTTTTTGCAACCTAAAGCTATTGCACCAGAACTAACTATAATTACTTTTTTATTTTTTGATTTTAATTTCTTAATATCTTTTGCAAAATTAGAAAACCATTTATTTCTAATCTTTTTATTTGAGTCAACTAATAAAGCTGAACCAATTTTAATAACAATTATTTTTGAATTTTTAAGATGCATAAGATATTAGTTTAGCTTTAATTTGAGAAACAGATCTTTTTTCTAATGTCGATAATGTAATAACCTCAGATTTTGTATTTTTTGAGAATTCTTTAATTATCTTTTTCACTTCATTATTATCAATTAAATCAACCTTATTCAAAACCACTAGCTCCTTTTTTTTTGAAAGTTTAGCACTATATTTTTTTAACTCATTTTTGATCTGTTTATAACTTTTTTTTAAATCATCATTGGTTACATCAATCATATGCAAAAGAGATTTACACCTTTCTATATGTTTCAAAAATTGTATTCCAAGTCCTGTTCCTTTATGTGCTCCTTCTACTAAACCAGGAATATCGGCTATAGTAATTTCTTTATCATCATAACTTGCTACACCTAGGTTTGGATTTAAAGTAGTGAACTGATAATTAGCAATTTTAGGATTAGCGTTTGTTATCGCTGCTAATAAACTTGATTTTCCAGCATTTGGTAAACCGATAATACCAATGTCAGCAATTGTTTTTAATTGAAGCCATATTGTAAATTCTTCACCAAGAGTTCCTTTTGTATATTTTCTTGGTGCTCTATTTGTTGAACTTTTAAATCTTGTATTCCCTAGACCACCTCTGCCACCAGATGCAGCTATGAACTCTTCACCGATTTTTGTGAAATCATAAATTAAAGTTTTGTTATCCTCCTCAAAAACTTGTGTGCCTAAGGGAACTTTTAATATTAAATCTTCTCCACCTTTTCCTGTACGATTTTGCCCTGACCCATTTTCTCCTCTTTTTGCTTTATGATGCTGCTGGTATCTATAATCTATTAAAGTATTAAGGTTCTGTTCAGATTTTAGTATTACTGAACCACCACTGCCTCCATCACCTCCATCTGGTCCACCGTATTCAATAAATTTCTCTCTTCTAAAACTTGGAGAGCCATCTCCACCGTTACCGGCTTTAACATAAATTTTTACTTGATCTAAGAATTTCATAATACAACGCTAGTTTTAAGTTGTACTATTAATTGGGTTTTACTGAAACAAAAGTTCTATCTGATTTAGTTTTTTTAAAAACTACTTTACCTTTTATTACTGAAAAAATGGAGTGATCTTTGCCCATTCCTACATTTTCTCCAGGGAATATTTTGGTTCCTCTTTGTCTTACAATTATATTTCCAGGTATAACTGTTTCACCACCATATTTTTTTACACCTAATCTACGACCGGCACTATCTCGTCCGTTTCTAGAAGATCCACCTGCTTTTTTTGTTGCCATAACTTATTCCTAATTACTTACTTGTTTCCTTTTTAGCCTCTTCTTTTTTTGAAGGCTTAGAAATTTTTTCTGCTTCAGACAATACTTTTCCATCTTTTGAAAAAATCTTATTGATTCTTATCATAGAATATTCCTGTCTATGTCCATTTTTTCTTCTTGAGTTTTGTCTTCTTCTTTTCTTAAAAATTAAAACAGTTCTATTTTTACTATTTTTAATCAAATTAGCTTCAACTTTTGCCCCTTGAACAATTGGAGATCCAACTTCAATTATCTTACTATCTCCATAAGCTAAGATTTCATTAAATTCTATTTTAGTATCAGCTTTAGAATCTGGTAATTTTTCAATCTTAAGAATCTCCCCAGATTTTACCTTATACTGCTTACCACCTGTTTGTATTACTGCGTATGACATAAAATAATGTTAAAATTTGTAACCGCAATATAGTCTCAGCGATATTTTAGTCAAGCTCTATAACTTAAAAATTATCCTTTAAATCTCTTAATTTTGAAAAGCTTTCTAAATCTTTTGCTTTTAGGAATATATTACACTTAATTTCATCTTTTAAAATACTTGGAATAGTTGGCAAACCTTTTCTTACCTTTTCTTCAATTTCAATAATTTTTTTTTTGAGATTTAAATTTTTTGAGTCGTGATAAATACAAAATTTTGAATTTTGTAAAGTATACTCGTGTCCACAGTAAATTTCTGTATCGTCTGAAAGATTTTTTATTTTATTTAAAGAATTAAACATTTCCTCATATGTTCCTTCAAAAATTCTACCACAACCTAAAGAGAATAGTGTATCACCTGTGAAAATTTTTTTTTCTTTATAAAAATGATAAGCAATATGTCCTGAAGTATGTCCTGGAACATGGAAAATTTTTGCCTCAAAATTATCTGCTTTCCAAATTTGATTGTTTTCTACAAATTCGTTAATTCCTGGAATGCGATTTCTATCTTCTTTAAATCCAACAATTTTAGAATTATATTTTTTTTTGAGTTCTTCATTTCCACCAATATGATCATAATGATGGTGAGTATTTAAAATGTACTTTAAATATATCTTTTTTTCTTCAACAAAATTAATAATCGGTTGTGCTTCACTTGGATCGATAACACATGCTGTCTGATTTTTTTCATCAACTATAATATAACTGTAGTTATCTTGTAGACATTTGATTATTTCAACTTTCATATTATTTCTCTATTAAGAAAATACCAAGCTCAGCAAATAAATTTTTAAAAGATAAGTTAGAATTGTTTATATTTGAAACATTTTTATTCATTAGTGCAAGAGATTTGTAAATTTTAAAATTAATAGTTTTAGAAAATTTTACAAAATCTTTTATTGTACACATGTGAATGTTTGGTGTGTTATACCAATCATTTGGTAATGTTTTTGTGACAGGCATAGTTCCTTTTGTTAATAGATTAAGTCTTACTCTCCAATGACCAAAATTAGGAATAGTTACAATTGCTTTTTTTCCAACCCTCAAAAGTTCTTTAATAACTATTTCTGGATTTACAAAAGCCTGTAAAGTTTGTCCTAATACAACATAATCAAAAGAATTTTCTGGAAATTGTTTTAAGTCAAATTCAGCATTACCTTCAAGTACAGTTAATCCTTTTGAAATACAAACTTGAACTTTCTTTTTTGAAATCTCAATACCTCTTATATCTACATTTTTATTTTTTTTCAGAAATTCCATTAAAGTTCCATCATCACATCCAACATCTAAGATTCTAGTATTTTCCTCCAATAAGTCTGCAATAATTTTAAATTCTAATTTCATAATTTATTCTTTATAAGATTGATCTAAAAAATTTTTAAGAGCACTTAAAAAATCTGGGACATCCAATAAAAATGAATCGTGACCTTTATCAGATTCTATTTCAACGAAGCCAACATTTGCTCCAATAGCATTCAATGCAATTACTATATCTTTATTTTCTTGTGTTGGATAAAGCCAATCAGATGTAAAAGATATAACAAAAAATTTTGCATTAGTTTTTATAAAAGCATTAGATAAATTACCTTTAAATTGTTTTGCTAAATCAAAATAATCCATTGCACGAGTGATATAAAGATAACTATTCGCATCAAATCTATCCACAAAAACTGAACCTTGATATCTCAAATAACTTTCTATTTGAAAATCAGCATCAAAGCCAAATTTAAGATCATCTCTTTCTTGAAGTTTTCTTCCAAACTTTTCTTGAAGACCTTTTTTAGATAAGTAAGTAATATGTGCAGCCATTCTTGCTACAGCCAAACCTTTATCAGGAATCGTATTATTTGAGGAGTATTCTCCTTTAGACCAATTATGATCTGCAGTGATTGCCTGTCTACCAAGTTCATTAAAAGCAATATTTTGTGCTGAATGACTTGCTGTACAAGCTATAGGCACAGCAGTTTTCGTTTTGTCAGGAAAATTACTTACAAACTGCAATACTTGCATTCCACCCATTGAACCTCCAACAACAGAAAAAAGTTTTTTAATTCCAAAATGATCTAGTAAATTAACTTGAGCATTAACTATATCGTTGATTGTAATAACAGGAAAGTCTGTCCCATATGATTTGTTTGTTTTAGGATTTTTATGACTAGGACCAAAAGAGCCCATACATCCTCCAATTACATTAGCACAAATTACGAAGTATTTATTTGTATCAATTGATTTATTTGGACCGACTGCATAAGACCACCAACCATCCTTATTTGTAATAGGATTTTTTCCTGTAACAAATTGATCACCTGTTAATGCATGAAAAACCAATATAGCATTATTCTTATCTTTATTAAGTGACCCATAGGTTTCATATGCTAATGGAAACTCATTAATAGTTTGACCGCAATCAAGCTTTAGAGGTTTATTAACAATAAGTGTTTTTATATTCTCTTTAACATTCATAATAATTGCCAAATATTGAATTGTGAGAAAAAAAACATTTTTAGCGGTTTTTTTAAAGCGCTCGCAATTCAGTTAAATCAGCGCATAAATTTTGTACTAGAAGTTATTTAGTATGTCAATTTTTTTAAATAAATTTACTAATACTATATAAAAAATTGTTATTTTATTTATAAAGAGCTTAAATTTAAAAAAAATGACAAATCTATCATTTAAAAAAATCAACATAGAAGCCTATGAACCGGGTAAATCTACTATAAAAAAATTAAAAAAGGTCATTAAGCTTTCTGCTAACGAGTCTGCTTTAGGTGTTAGTTTAAAAGCAAAAAAAGTAATTTCAAAAAAAAATACAAACTTTTTTAGATACCCAGATGGAACATCCAGAAAGTTAAGAGATCAAATATCTAAAAAATTTAAATGTGATATAAATAAAATTATCTGTGGAGCTGGCTCTGATGAGATAATTCAGATGCTCTGTCAGCTTTTTCTTAAACCAAATGACGAGGTCATAGTCCCTCAATATAGTTTTTTGATGTATAGAATTTATTCAAAGATAGTGGGAGCAAAGGTAGTTTTTTCTAAAGAAAAAAATTTTAAAATATCTATTTCTGAGATTTTAAAAAAAGTAACAAAAAAAACTAAAATAGTTTTTATAGCAAACCCAAATAATCCAACAGGCACATATCTCAATAAATTTGAACTTATGCAACTAAGAAAGAAATTGAGAGAAAATATATTACTTGTTGTAGACGATGCTTATTTTGAATATATGAAAAATCGAGATTATAAATCTGGTCTAGACTTATTTAGAAATAAAAAAAATGTTTTCATTTTAAGAACATTTTCAAAAATATATGGATTAGCTTCTTTACGAATAGGTTGGGGGTATGGGCCTAGAAAAATTGTTGATGCTTTAAACTTAATAAAACCTCCGTTTAACGTTAATGAAGTTGCTCAACTTGCTGCAGTGGAATCTCTTAAAGATACAAAATTTGTCTCTCAGTCTGTAAAACATAATTTATTATATGCTTCAAAAATAAAAAAATTTTTAAATCAGTACAATATTTACTCAAATGAAATTAGTGCAAATTTTTTACTATTAGACTTCTCAAATTGTAAATTCAAAGCTAAAAATTTCTATGAAAAGTTAAAAGCAAAAGGAATTATTTTAAGATCAACAGAGTATGGTTATAAAATTAAAAATAGGTTGAGACTAACAATTGGTTCAAGAAATGATAACCTAAAATTTATGAGAAGTGTAGAAAGAATATTTGGCAAATGAAAAATATATTAATTATAGGCTGTGGATTACTAGGCTCATCTTTATTGAGAAGAATAAAAAAAAAAAAATTAGCAAAAAAAATTTTTATTTTTGAAAAATCAAAAAAAAATTTATCTAAAATTAAAAAATTAAAATTACCAGGTATCATTATAAAAAAACCTGAAGATGTAATGTCAGAGATCAATATGATTATTTTTTGCACACCAATGAGTGAATACAAAAAGATTATTTTAAAATTAAATAAATTTTTAACTAAAAATCATATTATTACAGACATTGGTTCATCAAAATCAAATTCATTAAAAGTAGTTAATAAAAATTTAAAAAAAAATATTTCTTGGATCTCAAGCCATCCAATAGCTGGTTCTGAAGTGAGTGGACCAGAACATGGAAAACAAGATTTGTTTGAAGGTAAATGGTGCGTTTTGATAAAAGATAAAAAAACCAACTTTAAACATTTAAAGTTAGTAGACTCTTTCTGGAAAAAAATGGGATCCAAAACAGTTTTGATGAGTCCCACAAAACATGATAAAATTTTTTCAATCACAAGTCACTTGCCCCATCTCATAGCTTACAATTTAGTAAAAACAGCTCAAACTTTCGAGAAAAAGCAAAAACATGATTTAATAAAATTTAGTGCTGGTGGTTTAAGAGATTTTTCAAGAATCGCAGCCTCAAATGAGGTAATGTGGAGAGATATTTTTTTTGATAATAAAACTAATGTTTCAAAGGCTATAAACTTATTTATAAAAAATTTAAATGAATTTAAAAAAGATATTAATTCCAAAAACAATAAATCAATTATTAAAAAATTAATTCAAACAAAAAAAGTTAGATCTCAGATAATTAAATTAAAACAAGATATTAATTTACCTAATTTTGGTAGAGACTAATAATTTTTTATATTTGTTATTTTTTTTACGCTCAAATTTGCAGTTTTAGAAATTAACTTTATTGTATGTTTTGTGGGCATAATTAAGACTTTTTTTCTTGGACCGTAAGCATGAATAAAATTTAATTGATTTATGCTCATACCTACATGACCTTTCCAAAAAATAATATCGCCTTTATTTATTTTTTTACTTATCTTTTTTTTACAAAATTTTATTTGATCTTTTGTATCTCTTGGAAAAAAAATTCTATTATAATAAAAGTATATTTGAATTAAAGCTGAGCAATCAATACCATTAGACGTTTTACCACCCCACATATATTTACAACCTAAAAATGATTTAATTACTTTTAAAAAATTTTTCTCAATATAATTAATTTTTTTAAGATCTTTTTTTCTTATCCACTTATTTTTTTTATACTCAACATAATTTCTATCTTTATTAAGAGCTACAATTCCTGTTCCAAAATAAAGAAATTTATCTGTTGGGATATATCTATTATTTTGCTTTCTAAATATTTTTGATTTTAATTTAGAAATTTTAAGCGAAGGTTTAAATTTTTCATAAAATTTATTCTGTTTAATAAAACCAATATAGTTATCAAAACTAGTTTTAATTTTTACCCAATTTCTTTTTTTTGATAAAACCTTAAATTTTTCTCCATATAAAATCTGGGATGTAACTTCTGACTTTAAAGAAGGTTTTGAATAGATATTTGTGACTGAAATATTGAGAAAATTATTTTTCATAAAGTTTTAATTTATTCCTCAAAATCCATAATATAATTAAAGAAGGTATAACCATTAGGGCAGTTAATATAAAAAAAGTACCCCAATCACCATTTAGCCAATCTACAAGAGCACCTGATGAGGATGCTAATGTTGTTCTTCCAGCAGTTCCTATTGAAGCTAAAAGTGCATATTGAGTTGCGGTGTAAGCTCTATCAACTAATAAGGAAATAAATGCCACAAATGCAACTGTCGCAAATGCTGCTGCAATATCATCAAAAATTACTGCAATAGCAAATAATAACTCAGATTTATCGCTCCACGCTAATAGACTAAATAAAAGGTTTGTACTTGCCATAATAATTCCAGCTAGAAACATGGCTTTTAAAACACCTGATCTAATAACAAAAAGTCCTCCCAAAAGAGTAAAAATTACAGTTGTTATCCAACCTAATGTTTTAGAATAGATAGCAATATCTGATTTACTAAAACCTATTTCTTTATAAAAAATGATAGACATACGACCCAAAAAAGCTTCACCAACTTTAAATAAAAATACAAAACTTAATATTCCAATAGCAATTTGAAAGCCATTTTTTTTGAAAAAACTTGAAATAGGTCCACCAATAGTACCTGCAACCCAAGACAATGATAGAGTAAAGATGTTTTGTTTTATAAATTTGCTTGAGATTAGTTTGTCATTTTCTAACTGTTTTATTCGTCTATCTTCATGACCTGTTTCGTGAATAAACATGAGTCCAATATTCATTAAAATTATTAGAATTCCTAAAATTAAAAAAGTTAATTGCCAGTAATTTTCAAAACCTGCATTTTCTAAAAATTCAGCAGAAAATAAAGATAATACGCCTCCAAGTTTATATCCACTCCACCACCCAACCACAGCCATTGCGGCACCAGCAGCCATTGCCCCACCTTCATTTTCTCCAATTTGTTCTATTCTTAATGCGTCAACTGTTATGTCTTGTGTTGCTGATGCCACAGCAATTAAAAGTCCAACAGTAATAACTAATGCTAAATTTTCTGTTGGATTAATCATGCTCCATAAAAAAAGAGATAACAAAATCAATGATTGCATTAATACAATCCACCCTCTTCTATGACCAATTTTTTTTGTTAAAAAGGGTATTTGGATCCTATCAACTAAAGGTGCCCATAAATAATTAAAAGCATAAACAGCAAATATAAGTCCAGCCCAGCCTACGGTTGATCTACTAAGTCCATCTTCCTTTAACCATAAACTAAGACTACTTCCGATTAAAACCCAAGGAAATCCAGAAATTGCACCTAATAATAATATTTTTAACATTCTTTTATCAAAATAAATTGAGAAGGTTTCTGAAAGAGATTGTTTTTTTATTTCAATCATTTTAATTTCTCCAAAAGGATGGAAGGAATAAAACTAATATTGCAAAAAGTTCTAATCTCCCCAAGATCATACCAATAGTTAAAATCCACTTTGAAACATCAGGTAGAGTTGAAAAATTTCCATTAGGACCAATTATAGATCCTAACCCAGGACCAACATTAGAAATGGAAGTAGCAGCACCAGATATTGCTGTAATAAAATCAAGCCCTGTTAAAGATAACAAAGCTGATAATAAAAAAAATATTACTAAATACATGTATATAAATGAAATTATTGAAGCAATAAATTTATTATCGATTTGACTCTGGTCATATTTCAAAACAAAAATACCCTTGGGATATATAATTTTTTTAAGCTGATTTGTTATAAAAGAATAAAGAATTTGAAATCGAAATATTTTAATACCACATGTTGTTGAACCCGCGCATCCTCCTATGAACATTAAACCTAAAAATAAAACTAATGGAAAACTTCCCCAACTATCAAATTGAGCATTTACATAACCAGTTCCTGTCAAAATTGAAATGACATTGAAAAAGACTGACCTTATATTAAATGAACTTGAATTATTAATGGATAGATAAATTGATAAAATTATAATAGATATAAATATAACCTTTAAAAAAGTTTTAATTTGAGTATCAGAAGTAAAGATAGATCTATTTCCATTTAAAAATTTTATATAAACAATAAAAGGAAGACTTCCCAAAATTATAAAAATCATTGCAGATGTTTCTATTGCAACACTATTAAAAAAACCAATAGACTGATTATAATTTGAAAAACCTCCTGTTGCTATTGTCGTCATAGAATGAGTAATACTATCAAAAATATCCATTCCAAAAATATTATAAGTAATAGCACAAAGAGCAGTTAGACCTGAATAAATATAAATTAATCTCAGTGCGATCTCTTTTGATTTTGGAAGAATTTTTTCTGATGAGTCATTGTTGGATATTTTAAATAGCTGCATACCTCCAACATTCATAATTGGCATTAAAGTAATTGCCATTACAATTATACCAATACCACCTAACCATTGAAGTATTGCTCTCCATAGTAAAATACCTTTAGGCATATCCTCAAGATTTGAGATAATTGTAGAGCCAGTAGTAGTAATCCCTGACATACTCTCAAAAAAAGCATTAGTGAATGAAAAGTTTAAATTAGAAAATACAAATGGAAGAGACCCAAAGATTGCAATACTTAACCAAGAAAGTGCTGTGAGTAAAAAAGCTTGTTGTAAATTTAGTTTTTTTTCATGATCCAAATTTGATAAAAAAAATAAAGTACCAAAAACTATTGTTACGATAGAGGCTCCAAAAAAAGACGAATCAAACTGGCTATAGATCAGTTGCACAATAATAGGCACTAACATAAAAATCCCTAGGATTATTTGAAGTATCCCTAGTGTAAAAAAAACAGTTTTATAATTAGACATTTTGAAAGAACATTATTTTATGGTAAATAAATTTCAACTCTATAAGAATTAAGTTGTTCGTTAATATTAGATTTTGTTTGAATTATTCATGATTAAAAAAGAAAACTTAGAAAAAACAAGTGCATGGCCATTCGTTGAGGCTAAAAAGTTACTCAGAGAAAGAAAATCTATTATTGAAAAAAAAGGAAAAATCACACTTCAGACTGGCTACGGACCAAGTGGATTACCTCACATAGGAACTTTTGGTGAAGTTGCTAGAACTTCGATGATGGTAAACGCTTTAAAGCATTTAACAGATCTTCCAACAGAAATTTTGACTTTTTCAGATGATATGGATGGATTAAGAAAAGTACCCGAAAATGTTCCTAACAAAGAATTACTAGAAGAAAATTTGCATAAACCACTTACACAAGTTCCAGACCCTTTTAAAAAATTTAAAAGTTTTGGTGAACATAATAATGAAATGTTAAAAGATTTTTTGAATAATTTTAAATTTATTTATAATTTTAAAAGTTCAACTAAACTTTATAAATCAGGTTTTTTTAATCCCTCTTTAGAAGTTATCTTAAAAAATTATGAGGGAATAATGAACATCATATTACCAACTTTAGGAAAAGAACGTCAAAAAACTTATAGCCCTTTTTTGCCCATATGTCCTGAGACAGGGCAAGTATTAGAAATTCCAGTAAAAGAGATAAATGAAAAAAAATCTATAATTATTTTTGATAACAAAGGAAAAGATCTAGAGTCTAGTGTTCTAGATGGAAATTGTAAATTACAATGGAAAGTTGACTGGGCTATGAGATGGTATGCTTTAGATATTGATTTTGAAATGTATGGAAAAGATCTTATAGAAAGTGCAATTTTATCATCAAAAATTATCAAACTAATTGGAAAAACTAATCCGTCTGGTTTTGCATACGAGTTATTCTTAGATGAAAAAGGGGAAAAAATATCAAAATCAAAAGGAAATGGTATTACAATTGATCAATGGCTTCAATATGCTTCACCTGAAAGCTTATCATTATACATGTATCAAAATCCTAAAAGAGCTAAAAAACTTTATAATGAAATTGTTCCTAAAGCTGTGGATGAGTATCTAGACTCAATTGAAAAAGCAAAAAATCAAGATGAATTACAATTATTAATGAATCCTGCTTGGCACGTCCACAATAGTACTGTTCCCCAAGAAAATATAATTATGTCTTTTTCAATGTTATTAAATCTTGTTGAGACTAGTAACGCAGATAATAAAGAACTTTTATGGAAGTTTGTTAAAAAATATAAAGAAAATATCTCAGAAAAAGATCATCCTATTTTTGATAATCTAGTGGGTTATGCTATCAAATATTTTAATGACATAATCAAAGCAAAGAAAAAATACAAAACTCCAAATTTAGAAGAAAAAAAAGCCCTAGAGTCTCTAGTCAAAACTCTAGAAACTTGTAATGATAAAATGACACCTGAAGATATTCAAACATTAATTTACTCAACTGGTAAAGAAAATGGTTATGCAGAAAATCTTAGAGATTGGTTTAAGTTGATTTATCAAGTGGTATTTGGTGACGAAAATGGTCCTCGAATGGGTTTTTTTATAAGTTTTTTTGGTGTTAAAGAAACAAAAGATCTTATAATAAATAAAATTAAATAATGTTTTCAAATTTAAGATCTTTAATTTTCAAATTAGATCCTGAGACAGCTCACAGTTTAGCTATTAAATCTTTAAAATTTAATTTTGCTCCAAACATTCTGGATGAAGATAAGAATAATCCTTTATTTAAAACTAAATTATTTAATAGAAATTTAGAAAATCCAATAGGAATAGCGGCAGGTTTTGATAAAAATGCAGAAGTATATAATTCATTATTTAAGCTTGGTTTTGGTTTTGTTGAAGTTGGTACAGTTACGCCCCTTCAGCAATATGGAAATCCTAAACCTAGAGTTTTTAGGCTGGTCGAAGATGAGGCCCTGATTAATAGACTTGGTTTTAATAATTTTGGATCAAAAAATGTTTTAGATAGAATTAAATCTAAAAAGCAGATTGGTTTACTGGGTGTAAATATAGGTCCAAACAAAGATACTAAGGACCGAAATGGTGATTATATTGAATGTTTGAAAACTTTTTGTGAAGTAGCAGATTATATTACAATAAATATTTCCTCACCAAATACAGAAGACTTAAGAAGTTTTCATGATGAATTTAAATTAGATGAATTATTAAAGGCAATTGATAAAGAAAAAAAAATTTTAAACTCATCTGTTCCAATTGTTGTGAAAGTTTCACCTGATATAAGCGATCAAGATGTCAGTAAAATTTCTGATGTTCTTTTAGATAATAATATTGAAGCTGTAATTATTTCAAACACCTCGGACTCTACTAGAGATCGATTGAGCAATATTCTAAAACATCAA